>Ga0233431_1001372_pt1 | contig 42628 bp, 53 predicted proteins | sample SI_118_April2016_FD_179867 | JGI IMG/M metagenome (GOLD analysis project Ga0233431, IMG submission 179867) | Seawater microbial communities from Saanich Inlet, British Columbia, Canada - SI_118_April2016_200_MG | ecosystem: Environmental > Aquatic > Marine > Inlet | place: Canada: British... | reverse complement strand
TAAGAATAATATAATTAAAGAGGAAGTAGTTTCTGTGGGTACTTTAAATAGTTCTTTGGTTCATCCTAGGGAGGTTTTTGTTTCTGCTATTAGGGAGAGGGCTAATTCAATAATATTGGTACATAATCATCCTAGTGGTAGTTGTGAGCCTTCTGTTGAGGATGAGAAGATAACTTCAATTATTGCTAAAGCTGGAGAAATTTTAGATATAAAACTTTTAGATCATTTAGTTATTAATAAAAAAGAATATTTTAGTTTTAAAGAACAAAAAATGTTAAACTGAAGCTGTTGCAACATTTCCAGCTATTAATTCTGCTTGTCTTAATACTGTCTCGGTTGCTTTCTTTTCCTTATCTGGAGGATAACCATACTTTCTAAGAATTTTCTTTATTTTTAATCTAATTTCAGCTTGAACACTCTCTCTTTGAGTCCAATCTATTGTTACACTTTTTCTAATTGTTTCCGTAAGTTCTAAAGCAATTTTCTTTAGTGTTGGTTCCCCTAAAACTCTTACTGCAGAGTCATTTATTTCTAGAGCATCATAGAACGCAATTTCATCATCGGACATCTTTAGTTCTTTTCCTCTGCCTTTTTCATCTCTGACTTTTCTTGCTAATTCTATTAATTCTTCGATTACTTGGGCAGCTTCGATGCTTTTATTTGTGTACCTTTTTATTGTTTTTTCTAGTAAATCCATAAATGATTTTGCTTGGATTATGTTCTTTTTTGAGATAATTCTTATTTCATCATTTAGCAACTTCTTTAATGCTTCAAATGCTAAATTCTTTTGGGGCATTTCTTTAACTTCAGCTAAGAACCCTTCTGATAATATGGATAATTCTGGTTTTTGGATCCCTGCTGCTTCGAAAATATCAATTATTCTATCTGAGATTACTGCTTTTGAAAGGATTTGTTTTATTGCGGTATCAAATTTTTCTTGAGTTTCTTTTCTGGTTCCAGTTGTTTTTGTAATTGCAGATTTAATTGCTTGAAAAAAACCAACTTCTTCTTTTATTTTCATAACTTTTTCATTTGGAACAGATAATGAAAATGCTTTTATTAGTGCCATAGTTTCTATTGCAAATCTTTCCTTCTTCCCTTTTTCTTTTAGAATATGCTCCATTGCGGAAGGAATAAATGAAATCCTATCTTTTGGCTCTGCCTTGAAGAAATCTTTGTAGTTAAAACCATGAAACATATCTTTTACAACTTCGTATTTTTCTAGAGTTAGCTTTACGGCTTGATCTTGATCTAAAGTGGGTTTTCCTTTTCCTCCACTTTCTGTGTAGCTCATTAAGGCTTTTTTTAATTCCGAACCTACACCCATGTAATCTACCACCAAGCCCCCTTCTTTTCCAGGATATACTCTGTTTACTCTGGCTATGGCCTGCATTAAAGTATGTCCTTTGATTGGCTTATCTAAATACATAGTATGTAGTGAAGGAGCATCAAATCCTGTTAAGAACATGTCTCTTACTATCATTAATTTTAATTCATGGGTATCATCTTTTAAATTGTCTCCAATTGTTTTTCTTCTTTTTTTGTTTCTAATATGTTGTTGCCATTCTTTTGGATCGGAGGCAGAACCAGTCATTACTATTTTTATTTTTCCCTCGTTATCATCATCATTATGCCAGTTTGGTCTTAGTTTTATGATTTCATTGTATAAATCTACACATATTCTCCTTGACATGCCAACAATCATCCCCTTTCCTTCTAGAATATCTGTTCTGTTTTCAAAATGATTTATTATATCTCTTGCCACTCTCTTTAATCTTCTTGGAGATCCTACGAGCTTTTCCATTCTTGCCCATTTACTCTTTAATTTTTCTTTTCCTTCTGCTTCTTCTCCCTCTGTTAATTCTTCGAAAGTTGGGTCTATTTTTAGTCTTTCTTCTGGCTTTAAATCTAATTTTGCCAATCTGCTTTCATAATATATTTTTACGGTTGCATTATCTTCTACTGCTTGTTCAATATCATAAACATCAACATAATTTCCGAAAATTGCTTTTGTGGATTTATCTGTTTTTTCTATTGGTGTTCCAGTAAAACCTATAAAAGAGGCATTTGGTAAGGCATCTCTTAGATATTTTGCATATCCATAAGTGATTAGTGTTTTGTCTTTTTTGTCTAGTATTTTTGCTGAGAATCCGTATTGGCTTCTGTGGGCTTCATCTGCAATTACTATGATATTATTTCTTTCTGAGAGAATTGGGTATTTTTCTCTGTTTTCTTCTGGAAAGAATTTTTGTATAGTTGTAAAGACAACACCTCCAGATGAGACTTTTAAGAGATCTTTTAGTTTATTTCTATTCTCTGCTTGTATTGGTTTTTGTCTTAGAATGTCTTGGCTTTTACTGAAAGTTCCGAATAATTGGTCGTCTAAATCATTCCTATCTGTTAAAACAACTATTGTTGGGTTGTCGAAATTTGTAATTAATTTTCCTGCGTAGAAAACCATTGTTAAGGATTTCCCAGAACCTTGAGTATGCCAAACAACTCCTGCTCTTTTGTCTCCTTCTGGCTGGTCTTTTACTGATTTTAAACCGTAGGATTCTGGAGGCATTTTTAGTTTTGTTGTTTTTTTAGATGCTCTTCTTGTAGAATCGATTGCTTTATTTGTTGCCCAATACTGATGATATGCTGCAAGAATTTTTCTTGTTTCTTTGTCTTTTTCAAAAGTTATGAAATTTCTTATTATGTCTAGGAGTTTTTCTTTTTCACACATTCCCCTTAGTAATATTTCTATTTCTGTTTGATAGGACTTTGGTTTTGTTCCATCTATTGTTTTCCATTGCATAAACCTTTCTTTTGGGCTTGTTAATGTACCGGCTTTTGCTTGGATTCCATCACTTATTATCAGGATTTCGTTGTATTTGAATAATTCTTTTAGTTGGTCTTTATATGTTTGGAATTGGTTGTATGCTTCATGAATATCTGCTTTTTCACTTGCTAGATTTTTTAATTCCAATATAATTAAAGGTAAACCATTTATGAAAAGAATAACATCTGGTCGCCTTTCTATGTTATTTTCTTGAACAGTGAATTGGTTTATTGCTGTAAAATCGTTGTTGTTTGGATTTTCGAAGTCAATTATTTTTATTATTTCGTGTCTTTCTTCTCCGTTTATCTTTATTGGGATTTCTATTCCTTCTGTTAATAATTTATGAAAATTTTCATTATTTGTTAATAGTTTTTGAGAGTCTGTTCTTAGAATTTGTTTTATTGCTTGGTCTATTATTTCTTCTTTTGCTTTGTTAATTTTTGTTAGGGCAGTTTTTAATTTATCCTTTAGGATTACTTCTTTGTAGTCTTTTCTTAGTTCGTTGTTTCCTTTTGGTTGATAGGATTCATCGGTTCCTCTGATTATTTCATAGTTTAGTTGTTTTAGTATGTCTAAAACATTTTCTTCTACGTCTGCTTCAGTTATTATTTTTTTCATCTTTTTTCTTAGTTATACAAGTTTAAGTTTCTTTGCTTCTTTATTAAATCTTTTCTGTCTATTAAGTATTATAGATGGATCTTTACTATACCTATCACTAATCCGCTCTACATCATCTTTGTGATCCACTACACAACCACATTGGGAACAAATCCATCTTGAAGTACCGGTTGGAGATGAAAAAAGAGATTCAACCCCTATTTGGTTTCCAGTTATATCAATAATTCTTATATGGGGGCAAATATTCTTCAACCGATCAAGTTTTATTTTTCTTCTGTTTTCTAAAAATTTATTCAGATCAAATTTAAAACTGAATCTAATCGCAACAGCACCAACAATTATAAAAATTAGTATTTCTAAAAATGTCATGTTCTTACCTCAACTGGAACTCTTATTTTTCCTGACATTAATTTTGGAAGAAGAGAATCTCTTATTTTTGATAGATTTTGAGATTCAAAACAATTTATAGAGATGTTTTTAAAAATTGGATTCATTGCTCCCCTAAATTTTAACATCAGAGAGTCATCAGGTAATAGAATCTTCAATTCATTTACATTGTTCTTGTTAATGTGCTGTTGAGCTCCGCCAGTCTGGTGTGAAATCAAATCAATGATATTATACTTTATCCATAAATAAATATACTCTGAGGGTATTTCTTTATTTTCTATAATTCCTATTACAGATTGATTTGCGCAGGTATCGATCTCAATTCTACTAACCTGTCCTAAAGTTGCCCCTGTAATCGCCAAAATAGTTGTTCCTTTAGGCATTAATTTAGTAGCAGACTTATTAACTGCATCCTCAGTTATATATGCTGTTGGCTCCGTAATCCTAAATTTGTTTATTTCTCCAGAATTAATCCATGCAACAGTACCATTTTTCCAATAATCTTTGTTTTGTGTTGATGGAGTTCCACCCAATATGGTCTGAAATTGGTCTCCAATAGTGGAAACTCTCCATCCTTTTGGAATATTTTTGTCCAATTCCTCATTAAAAATCATCTCTCCACCAGATGATTTATATGGCTTTCCGTTATCATCTGGAAATTCAAAATCGACAAACCATCTTTTGAATATTGCTTGACCAATTGATTCTAAGTTTTTGTTCATTTTTTTATTAAGTTCTATTTTTAAATCTAAATACGATAGTATTTTGGCTATAGTTAATTGTTCGGGAAATGGCGGGAGATTGATTTCATAACTCATAATTGAATTTTTATCCCCTCGAGGCATTTTAGTACCTTTAGAAGTTAAAACTGTGAACTCAAAGAATTTATCTTGCGATAAGAAGTAATATAGATAGCGATTATTGGCTATTGTTTTTTCTCTGATAACTAAAACATCATTAGAGCAGCCGCCAGAAAATTTAGCCAACCATAGTTTCTTAAAGTATGTTCTAATATTGGAAAACAAAATATCTCCTTCTTTAAACTTAGTTACTTTTCCTACTTTCGGTAATGAGGAAGCTATTGCTATGCCGCCTTTATCGGCGAGCATATTTTCAGTAGAAACAAAATTATTTATGTTAATTTCATCTAAATCTATTTTTTCAGTGATATATGAAGCTATATCTTTTAATTCTAAAACTTCCCAGTCTTCAGGAATAAAACCAATCTCTGTTTCTTTAAATTTATTCTTTTGTTTCATGTTTTGTTTCTTCTTTTTGTTTTTTTCTAGCGATCAACCTTTTAAAGAAAGATATAACTGCAAATTCTTTCAATATCAAGGCGAAAAGTGTTATTGAAATTAAACTTATGGATATTGAAATGGGGAAAAATTTGTTTTCTATTCTTTCAAAATAGTTTGAGATAGTAAAATAGTTATTATTTATCTCTTGAAGGTATTTTTTTTCCTGAAAATAAGAGAGCTCTTCATTCAGATTTTTGATAATTTGTTCTTTTTCTTTTAATTGGCCCGTTAGATTTGAAATTAGTTCATCTTTCTCACCCAAAGAATCCCCTATTGAATCTATAGTCGAGTTAAGCTCAGATATTTCTACTTCTTTCCCGTCTAACAATTGGTTAAGTTCATTAATTTTGTTATTTAGTGTCTCTATTTCTGTTTGCTTATCCTCACACCCATTTAAGGAATTAAACATCGGAATCAGTGCGGATAAAAAAATAATCAAAAAAACAAAGCTAAGAACTGCTCCAATTATTCCTTCTATGTTTGATTGGCCTTTTTTGTCTATCATATTTTAAACCCAACACTCCCTAAGTTTTTCTTTATCTCTTCATCTAATTTTTTGCCTTCTTCCATCTGTTTAGCTAATTCAGAAGTTAATCTTTTCATTTTTTCCTCAAACTCTTCAGGATCTTCCTCTTCTTCAGGAATTCCAACATAACGACCGGGAGTTAAAATGAAATTATGTTTTTCTATTTCTTCTAATTTGGTAGATTTACAAAACCCCAACTCATCTTTATACTTTAATCCGTTCTCTCCACGCCAAGCATGATAGGTAGATGAGATTTTAGAAATATCTTCTTCGGTTAGTTCACGATGTCTACGATCAATCATAGCACCAAGATTTCGAGCATCAATAAATAAAATAGAACCTCTTTTATCCTTAAACTTATTATCCTTTTTATCTCTAGAAACAAACCATAAACAAGCAGGAATTCCAGTATTGTAAAATAATTGAGAAGGTAAAGCAACCATACAATCGACCATATCTGAAGTAACTATATTTTTACGAATTTCCCCTTCATTTGAAGTATTTGAAGACATAGAACCATTAGCCAAAACAAAACCAGCAACTCCAGTGGGATTTAGATGATGAATAAAATTCTGAACCCACGCAAAATTAGCATTATTTTTTGGAGGAATACCAAATTTCCAACGCACATCTTCAGTTAACAACTCTTGACCCCAATCAGAATCATTAAAGGGGGGATTGGCAATTATAAAATCTGCTTTTAAGTCCTTATGTTGGTCATCGTGAAAAGAATCCCCCCATTTAATATTAGAATCAATACCACGAATGGCCATATTCATTTTACATAATTTCCAGGTAGTTTGATTACTTTCTTGGCCATACACAGAAATGTCTCCTATTCTGCCACCATGAGCTTTAATGAATTTTTCAGACTGAACAAACATTCCTCCGGAGCCACAACAAGGGTCAAATATTCTTCCTTTGTAGGGTTCTAACATCTCAACTAATAATTTAACAATACAACGTGGCGTATAAAACTGTCCTCCTTTTTTCCCTTCTGCATCAGCAAATTCTCCTAAGAAATACTCATAAACTCTACCTAAAATATCTTTACTTACGTTTTCTTTATTTCCTAATCCTATTGTTCCAGTTAGGTCCATTAATTCACCAAGCCTTTGTTTATTTAGGGCAGGCCTAGAATAGTTTTTTGGCAAAACTCCTTTTAGAGCAGGATTATCTCTTTCTATGACATCCATGGCTTCATCAATTAATTTTCCAATTTCTGGTTTTTTTGCATTATTTTCAAGAAAATCCCATCTTGCTTTTTCAGGAACATAAAAAACTCTTCTTGAAATATACTCATCAACATCTTCAGGGTCTGAATCTTTTTCTTTTTTTAGTGATTCATAAATTTCTGTAAAGGCATCAGAAATGTATTTTAAGAATATTAGACCTAGAACTACATGTTTGTATTCGGCTGCGTCCATATTACTCCGCATTTTATCTGCGGCAGCCCACAATTTCTGTTCAAACCCTAAATTTGCTCCGGTAGTTGCCATTTTCTTTAAATTTATAGCTTGAACATTATTTATAAGCTTTATTTCTGTTCGTGACAAATTCCGAAATTTATATAATTACGCGGTCCATCCTCAAAATATGGTAAAAACTGAACAATTTAGAAGAGATGAAATAGAGTTAATGAAGTATGAACAATCAGAAAGGTTTAAAATATTCTCTTTTAGATTAATATCCTCTGTTTCTTTCTTTGCTTTTCTGATAACAATAATCGCTTATTACCCTCAAGATACCCTGTTTAATTCAGCCACAAAAATAATATTTGTTATAAGCATTATAGCTCTATTTAATTTCGCTTTAGAGTCCATTACAAAAAATCATTATAAAGATTTCAATAGTATCAGAATAAGATATTTAGAGTTATTAAGGAGCAACTTAAAATAAAACGTCGAAAAAGAGAGCGCGAGAGAATCTCTCGCTAACGCAACTAAATCTTTTTATACTAAAACTATTCTTGAAACATATGGATAAACCCCTATTTAAATTAAGTCCAAGCACCTTAAACCTTTTCCTAGAATGTAAAAGATGCTTCTACAAACATATTAAACTAAAACAAAAGCGTCCAGACTCAATATTCCCTTCTCTACCTTCAGGAATGGATAAAATACTAAAAGAACACTTTGACAAACATCTAGAAAAAGACAAACTACCACAAGAACTAAAAGAACTAAAAGGTTATAATCTATTCAAAGATAAAGAATTACTAAAAATCTGGAGAAGTAATTTTAAAGGTTTACAATTCCTAGACAAAAAGAGCAATATCTTACTACGTGGAGCTGTAGACAATATTTTAGTTAAAGGAAAGAAATTAGTAGTCCTAGATTACAAAACTAGAGGTTATCCACTAAAAGAGGATACTCATGAGCATTACATCAATCAGATGGATCTGTATAACTTTTTGTTAAGGAAGAATGGTTATGAAACTGAAGATTATACTTATTTATTGTTTTATTACCCAAATTGTGTTAATGGGCAAGGAGATGTTGTTTTTGACACAAAATTAGTTAAAGTTTCTACTTCTTGGAAGAGAGGAGAGAAAGTTTTCAAGGATGCTGTTAAAGTTTTAATGAAAGATGAGATTCCTTCTCCTGGAGAGGATTGTCAGTTTTGTAGGTATTGTCAAAAGGTTTAAATATTTGTCATTCTTGTCTTTCTTGAAGGTACATGAATGATTATACAAAAAGAAATATAGAAAGGATATTGAATAGTAGATTTAAGAAATATCCAAAAGTTTCTGGAGAAACAGCAGATAAATTGTTCAAAAGAGAATCTGACTGGTTTCCTTCTCATCCTTACGCTGTTGAAATAGACGGCAAGAAGTTCTGTGCAAATATTAAGATTAGAAGGACTAACATTCATTTTCATTTAGTTTGTGGATTTGACCCTACCAAAGAATACCCTGGTTCAGAAGGAGGATTTAATTCTCATCTTAGACACTTAATTATAAGAAAACATAATGTGGTGGTGAAGAAAGATGGCTCTAAAACTCGTTTTATTGTAACTACTGTCCCAGATGATTGGAATCGCTTTTGGAGATATGGGGAATCAGATAAAAAGCATTTCTGGAAAAAATATGAGCCCGCATGGGAACCCTATAATTGGTATGTGGATTGGCTGGTAAAATCAAATAGGAAGAGGTTGCAGGATAAGACAGGGATAAAAGATTACTTAAATAAGCGGTCTGAAGGAGAGGCTTCGGTTGCAAGCGCGCTTGTAAAGTTAGGAATAAGATATGTCCCAGAATATTATGTTGATTGGTTAAAGGGAGATAATAAGGGGTATAGGTTGATTGATTTTTATTTGCCTAAGGAAGATATTTTTGTTGAATTTAATGGAGGTGTAGAAGCGGAACGTCCCACGAAAAGAAAAGAAGAATTGAAGAGATATTATGAGAAATCGGATGTATTACAAAAAAATGACATTAGAGTTGTAGTTATATACCCAAAAGATTTAGCAAGAGTCCAAGATGTTTTAAGTAAACAAATATCTTCTCTTATTAGTAGTGGAGTGTATAGTAAGAAAGATAGTTTCTTTGAGGAAGGCAAGGCAATTTCAGAGATGGAGAAGATAATAGGTGAACTTAGAGAGAGGGTTTCTGAAATGGAAAGTAAAAAATTGAAGAATCGTTTTAAACAATTGGTTTCCAAAGTTAAAGCTAACATCAAAAATGGATCCTAATTTTTTTATTTAACTTTCTTAACAACCAATTTCAGAAGTTTTAAATATTAATGGCATTTCCCCTTTCTAAGATGAAATACAAGATTTTAATTCTAATTTTGGCTTTATTTATGATAACTCCTGCAGTGAACGCAACAGAATGGTGGGATCAGGATTGGCAATACCGAAGGAATATATCTATAGAAAATACTGAAGATATAGATAAAACTGAAGAATTGGTAATTTTGACTAACATCTCAGGCTTCTTAGAAGATGTACAACCGGGTTATGATGATATAAGAATTTTTCATAATGATCAAGAAATTGCTTATGAATTATTTGATGATAATGATAAATTAAAATTTGTTTTGGCCATCCCATCCAATTCAATAGAAGAAGTGTACCTCTATTATGGCAATCCATTAGTAAGTTCTCCGGATTATTCAAATTGTAATGAATGGGATCCTTGTACGCCGCTAAGCGATTATATTGGGTTGATAAATTATTACAAATTTGATGAGGGAACGGTTTTAGACTATTCTTTGGATAATGAGGATTTATTGGTTTATGGAGATACTAATCTAAATGCTGAAGGGAAATTTGGCAAGGGAGCATATCTTGATGGGGTTGGAGATTATCTTGATATGAGAAATCAGGAATATGGAGGATATCCCGGATTCTCGTTTTGTTCATGGACTAAAATCCCTGTTGGAACCAATGAAGGTATGATATTTTCACATTCAGATAGTTCGATGTGCAATGAATATAATAACCTGCCTGGGTGCCTAAGTTTCTTAAATATGGATGATGGCTATTTAATGTCAAGAGGAAATTTTGTGGCTGGAGGATACACCGAAACATCTACGGAAGGTTTAGATTATAGGGACAATGAGTGGCATTACCTTTGCACGACACACGATCAAGAAGATTTAAGGATATTTGTTGATGGAGAATTAAAATCTTCGATGGGTGCACCAGGGACCTTGGAGGGGGTTTGGGTTACTTTTATGGGAAGAAGATGGCCTGCAAATGATGAAGTATATTTTCGAGGCACATTAGATGAAATAAAAATATGGGGAAAGGCAGTTGAATATTTTCCGCTGGAAGAATTAAATATCCAGATGGGGGGAAAAGAATCTTGGGCAATTCCAGATTTAGAGATTTTACCAGAAGGAATATTATTTAGTGATCAAACTCCTTTAGTGAATACAACCGTAACAATTACGGCATTTTTCAGCAATATAAATGGAGAAGACCCAGATGAAATCCTAGTAAGATTTTATAATGGAGTACCATCAAACGAAACCTATATTGGAGAAGATTTAATTCAAGTAAGGACTAGTGATTTCTTTGCACAAACAGAATACACCCCAACAGAAGATGGGATTCAAAATATCTACGTTTGGGTAGATCCTGAAAATGAAATTGAAGAGTTAGAGGAAACAAATAACATGGCTTCAGCAGAGCTGAATGTTAGAACTCTTCCAGATTTGAGAATAAGAGATAGTGATATTGGTTTTAGTGATAACACACCAAGAGTTGGGCAAGAAATACAGATATTTGCAATGATAAGAAATATAGCTAATGAGCCAACAGGAAACTTTACAGTAAGGTTCTTGGACACTTCAGGCTTGTATCATAATCTAATTGGGGATGTTATCATGTCTATTGGTGGGGAAGAAACCCAAATAGCTATGATTCCTTGGGTGGCTACACCACGGGGTACACATGATATTAGAGTCTTTGTTGATGTCTATAATGAAATAGGAGAATGGGATGAATCTAATAATAGGGCCTTAAAAGAGATAGTGGTATGGAATATTGGTCCTACGGGGAGTAAATATATCCCAATGGAAGGAGGGGGAGATAATCCTCCACTTTAATTTTTTCTTTTAATCTAAACCCCCATTATTAAGTTTGATTGTATTAAAAACTAAGCAATTAGTAAGATTTTTTAAACATCCTCTTTTATGGCGATTCCTACGCACCTACATTTAGATTCCACGCATCTTCTGTTGGCTGAGTTAATACCCTGCATACTGTTTTCAGTTGCTTCATAAAATCTGCCCCCTATATGGACTAATTCGATATTATCATAATCACAATGAAAATCAGTTTTATCATAGCAATCAAAATCGGAATTACAAGAAAGGTCAGTGATAGTTCCAATTGAACCAAAAGTATTGAATAGCCAAAGAGAAGGTGTGATAACAACAATAATTATGACCCAAAACCACCATTTTTTGTATATTTTCATTTTTTCTTTTTAATTTAAGAAGGGATACATTGTCGATCCACGCAAATTGGTTCACTAAAAGACCCAAGAGAAGGGCAATCTTCGACACACTCCTGTTCGAGGCATTCAGTGCCATTTAATGTTTCTGAATTATAAATATTAACATAATCCATATAGCAAGGGTTGCAACAGTTTGCTCTTAAAGTACATTGTGTATCGCTTGTACAAAACTTTTCATCATATAGATAATAACTCTGCGGGGCAGTTACTGTTTCATTTGATTTGCCACAACATAATTTATCACTACACCCAAACTCGCAATGTTCTGGATCATCCTCAATGGTACAATTATGATATTCTGAGAATTCACAGCTTTTTATACAGAACCCACCATCTGGATCGATTGTGACGCCACATACACTCCCATCTTCAAGGAATCCGCAATCTTCTGGGCATGAAAATGAATCCTCCCCGAAATCGCCCGAACTTGGATTGAAGCCTCTAAAACATTCTCCGTCCCCGCACCCGAGTGCCCTATCCCAATCAGGAACACATCTGCCTTCTTTGCACTTCGCGTAGGGGCTCATCCCCATGCATATTTCATCTCCACCCAAATAGAAATAGGGGAGGGGGATTCTAGGGAATGAGCTAACTAAACGATTTATCTTATCCTCCTCGGCAGCATTAATGTAAGAGCTACATCCGCCCACATTGTCAGGCTTTGATACCGCTACGCACTCTGAATCGATTTCACAATAATTGGCATCCTCAACTACCCCAGAAAGGATTATGGGGCCAAGAGTATTGTATAAGAGGAATAAGATCCAGCAAATAAGCAAACCGGAAACAACCCAAAACCCCTTCTCATGAAGCAAAGATTTTTCTTTTTTTCTTTTTATAACACTTAAAATAATTCCTGCGATGGCAAATATTGGGAAGCTAGATAATATAAATACCGAAAAAACATAAAAGGTATCAAGGGAGAATTTAACTAAAATGACAAGGGAAATCCCGATAAGGAAGTTGGATAATAAGTACACTTTCCACCAACTTTTGAATATAATTAGGGGCTTCTTTTCAAATTCATTTATCAAACTAAGGAAGAATGTCCAATAAAATAGGGCAGGGATAAAATATATCAAAGACAATATCCAAATAGTAGCAATTAGAGAGGCTAGGGAGAACAATATTGTTGCGGATAGTGCTATTATGAACGAACAGATAGTTAATCCTATTTTTCCATGATTTATAGATTTCAGTGAAAAAATCCCTAGGACGAATGCTATCCCGATTGTCAAAATTAGAATATAATATAATGGTCTTGGAAGGAATATGTGGTATCTATTTAAATTTGGCATTAATAAAAGTGTTAATGAAATTATGGAGAGGAATAGATGGTTAAAAATTAGTTTTCTGGTTAATGCCTCCTTTTCCATAACAGAATTTTAGTTTTTAACTATTTAAATATTTCTTATTTCGAAATTTATTTAACCTTCTTAACCCAATAAATTCCAGTAATAAGAATAAATTCGACAAAACCAAGTAACATTAAAGGATTAAAGAAGAAAGCCATATGATTAACTCCTTGAGGCATAGTAAACAATGGAACTGTTATAATTGCATCTAAGATCACTCCAGCCAATAACATAACTGCCCCTAGTAAGAAACCATTTACTTTATCTTTGGATTTATAATAGTAAGAAGCCCCAAAAATAACAATCGGGATCAAAACCAAGTAATGAATTAAATATTGCCAATTTCCAAGATCTTTCAATATTGGTGTAAATATTACTATGGACCACTCTACGAAGATTAAAACCCATAATAATGCTCCAATTAAGATTCCCCTTAAGAGTTTCATATTTTTATTATATTTTAGAAGTTTTTAAAGTTTTTTATTATAAAACGCCAGGTTTTTTATTTTTAGCGGATCTTTCTACAACGTCTTTGATTCTTTTTTCCCTAGTTTCTGGCCGTTTTGCTTTTTCTATAGAATAAATGTACACCCTTCTGTAAGATGGAGCTAAATTTAAGAAAAACTCTTTTGCTTTTTTGTTTTTCTCTAGTGCTTTTATTAAATCCTCTGGAGTTTCTGGATTTTTTGGTAGGTTGTGATCAATTGTTGGTTTTTTTAAGCCAAGTTCGTAAGCTTTTAGACCTTCCTTTGTCATCTTTCTTTCTTTTATTAATCTTTTAGCATAACTTAGTGTGTTGTTACTCCAGCCTGCATTCTTTTTTCGTCTTACAAAGCATTGTATGTATTTTTCTTCATCTAATCTATTTATTGTTGTGTCTATCCATCCAAAACAAATTGCCTCTTCCATGGCTTCTTGAGTATTAAGAGAGGGTTTTTTGGTATGTTTTTTGTATCTAATTAAATATATTTTCTCTTCTTTTTTATGATTTTTTCTGAGCCAATCTCTCCATTCTTTTTTGTTTTTTGCGTAGAAGGTCTTCATAGAAATTTTAGATTAATAAAGTTCTTAAGGTTTATCCTCTAAGAATTCTAGTTTAGAGGCCTGCCTCCCCCGCCCATAAATTTTTGGGCAAGCTCCCTCTTTTATTAAGCTCTCTGAATAAGTTATTCTTATTCTTTTTCTAACATTTCTATCCATTTTTCCTTTGTACCCCAAATGACTCCAAGGGCCTTGAGGGTAGTGATAGTTTTCCCGATGAAATGAGGCGGGATCCTCTGCATCACCAGTTAATAATCTTACATTAAATGCTTGAAATTCGATATTTCGGCCATCCACGGGGTAGATATTTCTAGGAGAGCCTTCCTCCCATTCTAACAATACTCCTTCTACCGTTTTTTCTTCAACTTTTTGAGCCCTTAACCTTTTTAAAAATCTCATAATTAGGGGAATTAAATAATATATATAAACTTTATTGGCGTGCTTGGCAAGGAAGTATTTTGTAGTTTTTCAAAGCTTTAATAAATATCTGACATCCTTTTATTTAAATGAGAATTTTTATGTTGAGGCATGCCCGTTCAGTAGGGAATGAAATGGAGATAATAGATTCTAGTGATTCTAAATTTGACCTTGGATTATCGGAAAAGGGAAAAGAGCAAGCAAAAGAACTAGTTCCAGGATTGAGTAAATATAAATTTGATATTTTTATTGTAAGTCCATTAAAAAGAACTATAGAAACAATAACCCCGTTTTTAGAGACTTTATCTAAGCCAGAGGTAATAACGGACAGACTAACATTAGAGAGGGATGCTGGGGAATTTATAGGCAAACCTAAAGTGGAAATTAAAGAATATTGTGAGAAAAATAATATCGTGGATAGGGTCTCCTTCAAACCTCCTGGCGGAGAATCAATTTTGGAGGTTTATGAAAGGGCAAAAGAATTTCTTGAATCTCTTAAATCTAAATTTAGTGGTGAAAATATCTTAATCTGTGGCCATAAAAACTTCCTCACATGTCTGGAGGTCCTTTTAACTGGAAAGGATATCAAAGATTATTATTCTTTTAAAGAATTAGAAAATGGGGAGATTAGAGAGTTTGCAAATGTTTAAATAGTTTTGAAATGAAGTTTAATTATGGCTAAGAAAGACAAAATAGTAATTCCAAGGAAAGCTATGTATGGTATTGCGCCGGCTATAGCGATTACGGTATTATTATTATCTAAACGTCAACCGGGTCCTTTGCTTTTGTTTTTTGTTGGAATTGCTGCAGGAATAGTTATTTGGAGAGGATATTGTGAAAAATAAAACGGATACTCAAACAAAAGGAAAAGTTATGGTTTGGGTTGGATTTGTTATGATTTTGTTTAATGCTTTAAGCTATCTTCTAAATTGGAGCACTACTTCAACCGCTGTTGGCATCATAGGTTTAGTTTTTGTTGCTGTTGGCTTGAGAATGTCTAGAGGAAAAAGTAAATTTTAAAAAAAGAAAAAGTTATTTGGCGGCCATACAGATTTCTAGGATATGGTGCTTTTCGGGGTGTTCTTCTGGATTATTCAAATATATTTCATAACTAGCCCTTGACATATCTAGTTCTGTATTATTTTCTTTCATCCAATCAACAACCTTCATCCATGCAGGACCGTATTCTTCAGGACCTGCTAGTTCTGTCTTCATCACAACATATTTTCCGCCAGGCAAAGTTTGCTTTTTTACTTCTCCTTCGACTTCCGTATCTGGGGGAATTGTCATACAAACTTCCAACTTCATTTCATCTGGCTTTGCAGTCTTTGGATCATCATAGTATGCAGATATGAACACAGTATCTGGCGTCATCAAATTTTTTGGCCCGGCCCAACCACAGAGTTTATCGAATAAGCCTTTGAAAACTTCTGAATTCCCCATGTAGTTGCCGATGAAAGTAACGAAAGCTACTTCCCTTTCTTCCAACTGTTTAATTTCGATTTCCATTTTAGGATATAATTTAGCCCGATTTATAAATGTTCTTTGTGTGCGTGGCAAGCTAGGATTTTGTAATGAAGAATCTTTATATATGGTTCTTCTCTTCCAAAAATAATGAAAATACTGTTAATTGCGCTGACAAAGGATTTTTTGAGGGCTAAAAAACCTAAAAAGCCAAAGGGAACTATTTTCCTGAGATTTCCATCTTTAGCTTTAGCAAATATAGCTGCCCTAACTCCAAAAGAAGATAAGGTTATTGTTATTGATGAGCAAATTTCTCCAGTGAATTACAATTTAGATGTTGATCTGGTGGCAATTTCTGTTAATACTTCTGTGGTTCCAAGGGCGTATGAAATTGCAGATAAATTCAGAGAAAGAGGAGTAAAGGTTGTTTTTGGGGGCATACACCCTAGTTCGATGCAAAAGGAATCCTTAGAACATGCTGACTCGATTGTAGCGGGGGATGCAGATGGAGTTTGGGAAGAACTATTAAATGATTTTAAGAATAATAAATTAAAGAAAAAATATGTAAACAATCAAGAGAGAGATTTGAGATACTTACCCACACCTAAATGGGAAATTTTCAAAAATATGGGTTATGTGAATACTAATTTTGTTGAGACCTCTAGAGGGTGTACTCATAATTGTTCATTTTGTTCTACTTCTCCGTTTTACAAACACATGCACAGGGTTAAGCCCATAGAGAATGTAATTAGGGACATAAAAAGAGTTAAGTCATTTCCTAAGAAATTCATTTTCTTTGTTGATGATAATATAATTGGAGATAGAGAGTATGCAAAGAAATTGTTTAAGGCCTTAAAGCCTTTGAATATCTATTGGATAAGCCAGGCAACAGTTAGCATTGGGGAAGATGAAGAGCTTGTAAGGCTAGCTGCAGAGAGCGGATGTTTTGGTTTGTTTTTAGGTTTTGAATCTATTTCTAAGCAGAGCATAGGAGATATTAATAAGGCGCATAATAAAATTGAGAACTATAAGAAAACCATAAGGTTATTGCATAAATATGGAATTGCAATAGAGGCCGGCTTTATTTTTGGGCTTGATAATGATAATTTAGATACTTTTAAGTCAACTCTTAGATTTTTGAATGAAACAAATATGGATTCTTTTTTGGCTATTTATTTGACTCCGATTCCTGGAACCAAGATGTATGATATTTTTAAGAAAGAAAATAGATTGCTAACAGATAATTATACAAAATATGATTTTAGACATATTGTGTTTGAACCGAAGAATATGAGTACAAGAGAGATTTATAGGGGAGTAAGTTGGATTTCTGGTAGGTTTCACTCAAAAAGATTAGTAAGGAGAAGATTGAGAATAAAATTTTTAGATCTTTTAAGGCATCCCTCTATTAGAAGGCTATTGGGTTTTGTTGGTTTGTTGGCTATCAGTTTGGCTTTTAGAAAGAGGATTAAAGATCTTTCTAAGGATGGAACTTACCCTAGGTCGTTTAGAAACATTTAAATAATTCTATTTTTAGGTGTTGCTATGGGAAACAGAGATGGATTTTTCAAAGGTTTATTCTTGATTGCAGCCATTTATGATATTATATTGGGATTATTGTTCTTTTTATTTTATAAGACAGCTTACAGTTTTTTTGGTATAACCTTGCCGACTTTCCCTATGTACTTGCAGATGTCTGCGGCGTTTGTTTTCGCGATGGGAATAGGTTATTATTTGGTTTATAAAAATTTATACAGGAATGTTGATTTAGTTAAGTTGGGGATAGTTTACAAGTTGGTTTATGCAACTTTAGCTATTTATTTCTATTTCGTAAATCTTGCGAATGTTGTATTTTTCTGGTTTGGAATAATTGATCTTATATTTATGGGATTCTTCTTCTGGTTTTTATCTTACGCTAAAAAGGATGCAAGATATCTAAAATGGATTTAAATTTAGGAAGGAAAAATATTTCCTTTGGCTGGTTATGGATTCTTGTGGGCATACTTCTGGGCGCCTTTATGGGCATGTTCGCTTTTAATGGTCCTCTTCCGTCTCCAGTCGGAGATTATACTTCATTACCTAGGAGGATGTTGAGACTATCCCATATTGCATTTATTGCCTTGGCGATTATCAATATTCTTTATGGGCATGAGATTGATAAGTTGAGAATTCGCAATAAGTTGAAAAGGTTGGGTTCCAGATTTTTAATATGGGGCGCTATCCTGATGCCTACTCTTCTGATTTTTGCTGCCTTCTTTGAGCCTGCGAAGTATTTGACTATGGTTCCTGCGGGTTTGGTGATTGTTTCTCTTTTTATTATGGTTTGCGGCAGATTTAAATACTAAATAATTAATTTATTGTTATGAAAAAAGATTTGAAGTGGTTGGTTTCTATTGTTCTTCTAGTTTTGTTTGGCTTTCTAATCAAAGCATTTAGTGTAGGAAACTTTGAGTTTGTTGGTTATTGGATTGTCTTAGTTTCATTATTTTTGATAGTTGTTAAGGTTTCAGACAAATTTAAGATTCCAACATGGTCCATTGCTTTATTCTCTGTTTGGTCTGTTGCCCATATGGCTGGAGGTTTGTTAAGAGTTAACGGGGGAAGACTTTATGATTACATATTTGTGAATATTCTTGGAGATCCTTTTTTTATTCTAAAATATGATCAAGTAATCCATACTTATTGTTATTTTGCAATTTCGATTCTAGTTTATTTTATTCTGAGAACTTATATCAAGAAGAAAGATGCGGCCTTGATTACATTTTCCGTTCTTTCTGCCTTGGGTATTGGTTTGTTAAATGAAGTGATAGAATTTGGGATGGTTGTTTTCTTGGGTGCTGCAGAGGCAGTAGGAGATTATTACAATACGGCGCTAGATTTAGTTTTTAATTTAGTTGGTGCGATTATTGGACCTTTCTTTGCAAGAAAGATTTCTAAGTAAATGTTATTAATTGGAATCTGTGGGCCGAGTACAAGCGGAAAAACTACTTTATGCAAGTCATTAGTAAAAGAATATAATTCTGAGTATATAGGGGTAGATAATTATCTAAAGGCTAAGAAGGATTTGCCTGAAGAACATGGGTTCAAGAATTGGGAATTTCCAGAGAATATTAGGTTTGATGTTCTAATTAAGAATTTGAAGGATCTTAAGGAAGGTAAATCCACTAAGATCCCCATTTATGAGTGCGGGGTAGATGAAATAACTAAATTTAGGGAAGTTAGTCCAAAAGAGTTTATATTTGTTGAGGGTTATTATATCTTTCATAATAAAGAAGTAAGAGACTTATTTGATATTAAGATTTATTTGGATATTTCGGAAGAAGAGATATTGAAAAGAAAGGCCAAACTTGGAGAGGAAGGGTGCGAGTGGATTGACAAAATTTACTTAGAGAAGATATTCTTGCCTGCGCATAGAAAGTATGCAGTGCCTCAAAAGAAATATGCTGATTTTGTTATTGATGGGACTTTATCAAAAAAAGAAATAAAAGAAAAAGTTAAAATTTCTTTAAAAAGTTTTTAGGAATTTCCTTTGTTTTTGCGCCCATCCAAGAATGTCCATAATGTACTGCGAACATTCCAAAATCTGGAAGCGAAACATTTCCATCCCAGTTGTAATCACTTTCCCAATCTGTGGTGTGATAATGGGTAGCAAAGATTGCTAGATCTGCTAAGCTGACAGACCCATCAAAATTCAAATCATATGTTCTTGCACTAATAGTCCCAAAATCTTCCAAATCTACATCGCTAGCGGTTACATGAATCATTCCATCGCCTTGCAAGGTAGTATCGCTAACAATTCCAAATCTTATCTCTCCATTTGCATCTGTCATGTTTTCTACAGCCCTAAATGTGAAGGTTAGGTTTCCGTAGTAATCATCTGACGAGCTAACTTCAAAATCAAATTCTTCTGGGGTTATACCCGAAATTGGATCGTTGTTTGCATCTCTAATTCCTACCACTAAATATTGATATTCTGCTCCATCTCCCGCAGGACAAGTTACTATTCCTGGTGCACTCTCGTCAGTCAATAGGACATAAGAAAGCACTGGGTCGGGAATCATGTATGTAACTATTGGTAGATAATCTATGCCTGTTCCAGGACCACTTATTTCATAGTAGTTTGGATATCCAGGATTTGTTTCAAAGTCATCCCAAGAGTTACCAGTTTGGCTGTTATTCCAAGACGTTGTGTTGATTGCAGCGATTTCTATTGCGTTAAATACTGCATTGTCTGCAAGCGTATTTTCGTAGAACATGTTGTAATCTCCATTGTCTACCTGTATGCCCCTCCCATTCTCAACAACATCATTACGAAAGAATGTATTCTCGTTTGAATCGTAGAGTCTTATTCCGTATCCATTAGCATGAACGTAGTTATCATAGACCCTCTCGCCCGTTGATTGGGATAAGAATAAACCATATATATCATTGGAGTTTACAATGTTCCCTTGGATTATGCTATCTTCTAAGTATTGTACCCAGATTCCGTTTTCGTTGTTACTTACGTTATTGTATCTTATACTAGCATTCGTAGCCGTTCCAGCATAAATTCCATAATCGAATCCTGTGACATTACATCCATATATTGATACGTAATCGTTCCCATTGGAAAGAATCCCTTTTGCATTATTGTTATAGTCGCCCTCAATTGTGTGCCCATTACAATATAGGGTTATACTATCATTTCCTATTGTTATTCCAGTTTCGTTGCAACCAGATATGTCATACCACATAACCTGATTTTCGGTTAAAATGTCGCCACAGTTACATTGTATCGCCCCGCCACAATCGGCAGCATAGGCCGTATTAATAAATAGACCTAAGAAAATTAAAATTAGTAACACCTTTTTCATTGTGTTGTGGAGAATCTTCCTTAGTTTAAAAAGATTTACATAGCCAAGTATTTCAAGACTTCAAATACTAGAAATGCTGGCCAAACTATTGCTTTTAAAAAACCCCAAACGCCACCCCAGAAGGATGTTGCTGTTGAAATATAGTATATTGCTGCTCCGATGAATCCTAAAAAATAGGCACATCCTCCGCAACCAGAACCTTTTGTTTTACATTTCCAATCTTTCTTTGTTTTTTTCATAAGGTGACTATTACTATTTTTATTTATAAGGGTTTTTGTTTAGAATAAGATTTAATGTAACATTGTACTAGTATTATAGGCATCCATAATAACTTCTTCAACTATTGCATCATTTCGTTCTGCGGTTGCTTCTGTTCTTTCTGGGAGTCTTGCCAATAGATCCTTGATATCAACTCTTCCTTCAAAGACAGGAGTTCCATCTGGACCGTGACCTTCGAATACATCTAAACGCCCAAAATTATCATTATAGCCTACACCGAAATATAGGTCTTCAGGCATATTGGGTAGATTTTCTCCACCAGGTGCACCATAGTTTAGTACATGTTTATGGTATTGGTTTAGATCTAGTTTCATTGGTTTTTACCTCTTTTTTACTACTGTTATATAGTGAATTTAGCATATAAATCTTTCTATAATTGTTTATAAGGGGCATATAAATGGTCTATTTGCGATTTTCAAAACTCTTAAAAACGCTCTTTTTTCCTTGTTTTTATGGCAAAATTTGTTTTAAGTAAATCAAAAGTATTTGAACAGTTGGAGATAATGAAATCTTTAGCTGATGAAGTTTCATATTCTTTTAAGTCAAATCCGGAGATTGGGAAAATCTTGCAAGATAAATGTTTCTTGAGTATCCATTCTACAAATAATTTGAAGTTAGTGAGTTCTAAGAATGTCTGGTTCTTTTTACAAGGAAATAAAGAAATTCCAAAAAAAGTTGATAATTTTGTTGTTGATAATATAAATGATCTAAATTTATTATTAAAAGAAGATAGAAAAATTAATTTATTATTAAGATTTAGATTGAGGGAACATACTATTCATACTGGGAAGCATTTTGTTTTTGGTTTTTCAAGTAAAGAAATAAACGAATTATTACCTAAGCTAAGAGAAAATAAGAATATAAAACAATTAGGCATACATTTCCATAGGAAAACTCAGAATGTTTCAGAGTGGAATTTGAAGGAAGAGTTAAAAGATTCTATTGAAGACTTTTCTTTATTAGATTTAGTTAATATTGGCGGGGGGATTCCTGCAGAATATAAGAATTTTAGGAAGGAAGTTTCAGAACACATTTTTACTAAGATAAAAGAATTAAGAGAGTTTTTGAATGGCAAAGGAATAAAGATGATAATCGAGCCAGGGCGGTTTATTGCGGCTCCTTCTGTGAAATTAGAATGTGAAGTTGTTAATGTTTATAATGGAAATATAATTGTGGATGCTTCTGTATATAATTCCGCGATGGATACTTTCGTAGCACATATTAGGTTGTTAGTTGAAAATGAGAAAGAAGATGGTTTTTGTTATACGATTAAGGGAATAACTCCAGATTCTTTGGATATTTTTAGATATAAGGTTTATTTTGATAAAGAAGTTAAAGTTGGAGATAAGATTACGTTCCTAAATGCCGGTGCGTATAACTTTAGTTCTGGATATTTTAATTTAGAAAAGGTTGAGACAGAAATTAGAGAATAGTTAAATATATAAATAATCTTTTTAATAATATATGTATGATATACAAGTTTAGATGGAAACATTTCTTTGGAGTGGTTATTGTATTTCTGTGTCTTGCGGCTATATCTAGTCTTATAAGTGGGAACGCGGATCGTTATTTTTTTGGTGTTGCTTTGCCTACTATGGCAATTATCTTTTTGGTTTTGGCCATTTTAGTCTATATTTTGCATACTATAGTGAAATCAAAGGGTAAGAAGTAAATATGATCATAAATCAAATTCTTCAATAAAATTAATTATTGTTTTGTATTTATCTAAAAATTTAAAACCTTTTTCTGTTATACTAATTACTCTCCCTTTTTCATCTTCTGTTTCTTTTAGTAATTCTTTTTTTAGTAACTCTTCATAGTATTGTTTGAATCTTAATGTGGATAGATTTGATTTTCTCAACAAGGGTGTTGTTTTTATAGGATTATTATTCTGAACTATTTCTAAGATATCTTTCGTGATTTCAAATTTACTTCTTTTCTTCATTTTATCCAGTTTTTTTTGTTACCTTGTAGAATATTAGTAAGAATAATGCTAGAGAAATTAAATAAATCAATAATTGATATAGTTGTAAGAATCGGGGAATTAAGATATCAATTATATTTAATATTAAGAATAATGATATTAGCATGTAAATTATGTACATATTGCTCTTTTTGTTTCTAGAAATTTTGTGAGCAATTAACATTATGGATACTATGAAAATTAATAGTAAGAGATAAACTCCTAAAATTATAAGAGTGTTATTGAAGATTATGCTGGCTAGTGAAATAATTGCGGCAAGTAAATAAAAGTAAATTAGTTTTGGCGCATTCCTCCATCTTTTCCACATCATACTGTATAGTAAGTAGAAGATTGCCATTGAACTAGCAAACATGAAGATGAATAAGGTTATAATTCTCATATATGGATGAATTAATTCATGGACGGGAGTTGTTCCGAAGAACATTAGTAAGAATTTTATGAAAGATCTAAAGAAGAATGCTGCTGCAAAAAATAAGAATGCCTCTCTGAAGTATTTTATTCCTTTGTATTTTGATAACTCGTATAATTCCTTGGTTCCAAAGTAGATTAGTAAAGAACAAACTATTATTACGAATGAATATATTATCTCAGTTCCAAAGCCCAAGGACAGCATTTGTCCTGAAAGGTGTTGTGGTGGCATTTTTTTGTTATTATTTTGATTTATTTAAGCGTTTTTAAATGACATGGACTTTAGGTCCACCCTGCTTATAAACAATTTAGACCATACTAAATAAAAATTAAATGGAGGTCAAAAAAGATGAAAAATAAACTAACTTTAGGAATTATCGCATTGGTGGTTGTTGGAGTGTTAACTAGTGGATTTGTAGCTGCTTTCGGATTTGGGAATGGCCAAGCTGTTTCTGAAGAAGAAAGGACTGAGATGCAAGAATTCCATGGGTCCATCCAAGAAACCATTGAAAACGAGGATTATGAAGCCTGGAAATCTCTAATGGAATCCCGATTAACCGAAGAGCAATTTGATGAAATAATCGAAAGACATGCTCAAATGAGTGGAGTGAGGGAGCTTCGAGGAGAGATGAGAGAAGCTTACGAAGCCGGAGACGATGCAAAAGTTGAAGAGCTTCAGACAGAACTTGCCGAGTATATGCCCGAAGGTAAGGGTTTTGGTAGGGGACATGGAAAAGGATTTGCTCGTGGAGAATGTCCTTATAGGGGAATTTAATTCCTCTTTTTTTTCTTTTTTAGTTATTTCTTATCAGTAGTTACAAATGGAAAGGCTTATAAATAGAATTTTGTGAATTTTGTAGTGATAATAATGGCTGATCTATTTAAACGGTTTTTTAATAGGAAGGGGGAAGGGTCGGAAAAAATAGTTCCCAAAAATCCTAGCAGATATTCCCCTATTGCTAGTTTACCTGGGGGATTTGGAATCGTTGTAGTGGATATGCAAGGGGATTTCTTAAAAAATATTGAACGTGAAAGAAGGAGGGAGATGGTTCGTTCTCAACTTGATGTTTTGGAGGTTTGTACAGAAAAAGGTTATCCTGTTGTTGTTCTTGAATATGACGGGCATCAGAAGACTATCCGTCCAATATTAAGAGAGGCTTCAAGGGCTCAAAAATTTGCTAGAATTATTAAGGGGCATGATAATGGGTTTTCTGGAACTGGTTTGGAGAATGTTTTGGAGGAGTTCAATATAAATTGTATGGGCGTTATGGGGGTTAATGCTTCTTCGTGTGTGAGATCTACAGCCAAGATTGGACTGTCGAAAGGATTTAGATTTTTGACTGCCGAATCACTTATTGCAGATAATAAAAATCATACTGGTGAAAGATGGAATCATATTCGAGTAGAGTTAGGGACGAATTGGTATGCCGATCATGCTGAAGCATATTTTGAAGATTATCGCGATTTAGTGGGACTTATGAAAACTTCTTAACCGTTATTTCTTACTAGTAGTTACAAATAGAAAGGTTTATATATAGAATTTTGTGTTTTTTAGTAGGAAAATGGGTTTAGAAAAGATATTAGCGAAAGTTGAAGTCTTAGCTGGAGATTTAGCTAATAGGGCCTATGCCGTTGATTCTGAGAAACAAGTTATGTTGGGCCATAGGCTTAATGAAATAAGAGCGGATGTTCAAAATTTGGAAGAGGTTTACTACAAAGCTAGAAAACTTTTGAAAGGTAAGAAAAGGGCGCTTGCTGCCGGAGCATTGGGAGATGTTACGAAGAGGCAGAAGAATCTTGCTGATAACCTCAATAGGACAATGCAGATGATTTATTCTGGAAGAGAGTATTTGAGTTATTCTGATGATAATATAAATTTAAGAGCTTTGGAAAGCAATACCCAGGGGGCCCCTTTAATGGACGATGGGCAAACTATGCACGATTATTTTGTGTCATTTCACCAAAAAGAAAATTCTGTTTCTCAAACTAGACACAAGGATGGCCACGGGAATACTATGAGGGCCATTTGGGAGGCCTCCAAGGCAGATAGGAAATCCTTGGGGATCAAGGAAAGATATGTAGTCAGCATTGACGGTTTATCGCATGGAGCTACAAAATGGGTGGAAGCTGAGATGGAAAAATATCTTACTGGTGCGAAAACGATACTCGAAAGGATATCTCAAGAAGGTCCAGGAACACTTGCCCCGTCGAGTGGAAGAGGGAATGTCTCTATGCAGAGATTAAGGAATTTTAGAGATAGACACCGGGCTGGAGTTGCGTTGGCTGGGTCTAGTGCTTTGTTAGCCGGAGGATTAGTTGGAGGGGTTTTGTTAGATGATGTAGTTCAAGCTAGGAGGGATGCAAGCCAATCTAAATTGAAGGCAGACGCCCATGAATTTCTAGGAATAACTTCCGAAGCTAGGAGGTTTGCTTCAGATCTCGTGAATGATATAGAGGATTATACAGATCAAACGCTGCAACCCTATGTCGTTACTCATGCGATTTTAAGGGATAGACATAAGAGCGATCCAGAAATACTTGAAAGATTGGGGGGAGATGTTGAACATTTCTTGGAAACTTATGAGAATTCAAACCCTACAGATTCTTTGTCTCAAGAGTTTTTTTGGGTATCTATGGAGATAAAATATAATATTCCGGCAGAGATGATAAAATGAGAACTGAAACTGCAAAATATTTTAGGATAAAGGATACCAAAGGAGAAGACTATTTTATAGCTGCTAAAGATAGTGGAGCAATTGGCAGGTTTTTAAGGAAACCTGGATATACCGGGGCTGACCCTAGCCGTTATTGCTTGGCAGATGCATTGGGTTTTGAATTGGATAGTCTTGCGGAAATTGATGCAAGCGAAACTAGATTTGCGGAGAGATACGAACAGTTGATGGCCAAAGGCACATTTAAACAAGACGTATTTTTAATAGGCCACCCAGTAGACCCTAGAGAGAATTTAGCTTTGAGGGGAGAAGCACAACTTTTAAAAGTTTGATAATTTATTTCTTTGTTAATGGATTACAAGAAACTTAAGTTTATGGCGGGTTTGGAGATACATCAACAGATAGAGAGTAATAAATTGTTTTGTTCTTGTCCATCTATTCTTAGGGATGAAAATCCGGATATTCTAATTAAGAGAAGGTTAAGAAGTTCTGAGGGAGAATCTGGGGAGAAAGATGTTGCCGCAGAATTTGAATCTTTAAAGGATAGAGAGTTTATTTATCAAGGGTATAAAAATCATACTTGCTCTGTCGAATTTGATGAAGAGCCTCCACATGATATGAATGAAGATGCGTTAGATATAGTTTTACAGGTTTGTTTATTATTAAATTGTAAATTAGTTGATGAAATCCAGGTAATGAGGAAAGTTGTTGTAGATGGTTCTAATACTTCTGGTTTTCAGAGGACTGCTTTAGTTGGTTATGGGGGGTATTTGGAGACTAGTAAAGGAAAAGTTGGAATTACTTCTGTCGCTGTTGAAGAAGACGCGGCTAGAAGGATAAAAGAAGATAAGGGTTCTGTTACATTTAGGTTAGATAGGTTAGGAATTCCCTTGATTGAGATTGCTACTGATCCGGATATCAAAGACCCTGAGCACTGTAAGGAAGCTGCAGAAAAACTAGGCATGATTCTAAGGAGTACTGCTAAAGTCAAGAGGGGCCTGGGTACGATTAGGCAGGATGTTAATGTTTCTATTAAGAAGGGAAATAGAGTTGAGATAAAGGGTTTCCAAGATTTGAAGAGTATGGTTAAGATTGTTGAGAATGAAGTTAAGAGACAACAGAAAGGAAATGTAAAGAAGGAAGTACGAAAGGCCAATGCCGATTTTTCAACTAGTTTTTTGAGGCCTATGCCTGGGGCTGCTAGAATGTATCCGGAGACAGATGTGAAACCCATTCCTGTTACTAAGAAGTTATTGAAAAATATTGAGTTGCCTGAATTATTGGATGAAAAAGTTTTGAAATTAGAAAAGCAAGGCATTAATCCGGATTTGGCAAGAATATTAGTGAAGGATGGAATCTTTTTGGATGAGTTTAATTATAATTTGGATAAGAATTTGATTGCAAGTATTTTAGTTGAATTTCCGAAAGACATCAAGAAAAGGTTAAATTTAGATTATCATTTTAGAGAAGAGGAGTTCAGATTGGTTCTGGAGAATTTAGAAAAAGGGAATTTGAACAAAGAATCTGTTTTTGAAGTTCTTAGTGAGATTGCTCAAGGAAAGAAGATTGATTTGAGTAAATATAAATCTCTTGATGTAGAAGACTTAGAGAAAGAGATAAAGAAGATTGTTGAGAAGGATAAGGATTTATCTACAGGTGCTTTGATGGGCATTGTTATGAATAAATATCGTGGCAAAGTAGAAGGAAAAGTTGTTTCTGAATTAATAAAAAAATATCTTGAGTAAAACTTATAAATTGATTAAATAAGTTCATTAAAATGAATAGAGCAAAACTAAACTATCTTATTGATTTGGGGTTGTTTATTACATTTATTTTAGTTGCACTGACCGGGATAATTAAATTTCCTTTGTTTGGATTAGGGAAGATTTATTTCAAGAATATGCATCTAATTCATGACTGGAGCGGGATTGTATTAACTGCTCTTGTTTTAATCCACCTAATCTTGCATTGGAGAGTGATAAAGAGTATGACAAAAAGCTTTTTTAGAAAGAAGGAAAGAAGATGCGATTCGGAATAGTTATCTTATTAATTTTTGTTTTAGTTGTGAGTGGATGTACAGAAGAAAACTCTAATGATAACCTAGTTGAAGAGAGCCCCGGGTGTGTTTATAATGGAGTTAGTAATGATCCTTACCCAGGCCAATGTGGGCATTATGTGGATGAAGATAATAATGCACTTTGTGATCTGGGAGAATAAGGGGGCTTTTCTTAAGAAGCATCAGAGTGGAAAGTAAGTGGCATTATGTCTCCTTGAGGTTCTAAACTAAATTTTGCACCGGATTCGGTTAGTAGGTCAACTAATTCTGTCCTTCTTGACTCATCCCATCCAATAAAGCTTAGTTGTCTTTGGAAATGTATCTTCCCCCCTTCAAGTCCTAAGACTTTTATTGTAGGGAATATCTCGGTTGGGAATCTTCCTTGTGTATGAGAAATTATTCTTGCGGCTTCTTCTTCGGAAGGAACCATGGCATAACCATCCATACTAAGATTATCTGGGACCCTTAGTTGTCTGCAGAGGAATTGGAATATCGATCTCCCTCCTTCTGGAGATTCTAAATCTGGCCTTGGACCATATCCATTAGCTAGTCCGCGATAGAGTATTAATTTTGCATACTTCTGATTTTTTGACATGATGTCGGGAACTAGGAACCTTATTTAAAATTAACCTATTTTGGGAGAACAAGCTTCCAATATGTTGTTCCAGCAAGGTTATCTATCTCTACCTCTACTCCCCGGTTCCATAATGCGTTAGTTAGTATTGGATCATCTACGGAAGTCAATACTCCTTCTGGGAGCCCTACTGCGTCTAAGAAATCTAGAAATGCACAATCTAAACCTTCTCCCCTCCCATCTTTGGATTTTAGTGATACTATGGCCCTTGCCCTTCTTGGATCTGAGGTAGAGGTAATATTGAACTGTGCGTTTGGGTGGTTGGATGAAACAACTCCTACCCTATCCCATAAATATTCTTGGGTCCCTTCCACTAGGGCCCTGCACTCCAGCTCCTTTCCTTCTAGTTTGTAATCTCGGAAGTCAATTTCGTAAAAGAACCTTAACATAATGGGGGGATGATTAAATTACTTATAAAAGTTGCTTTAGTTTTGGTGTTAATTCTTTTAAATCGGGAGAAAGGGTGTATTTTTCTAAATCTCGAATTGGGATCCATTTAAAATGATCAAAAATTTCTGGCTCCATCAATTTTGGTTCTCCGGTGAATGATTTAGCTAGAAATTTAGTTAATTTTGCTTGCCTGCCATCTGGGATTGTAAATTCCATTTCGGAGAATATCTTTAACTCCCCTACTTTGATACTCTTGCCCACCTCTTCTCCAGTCTCTCTCAAGGCAGCATTTTTCAGATCTTCAAGAGTAGGATTTAATTCTCTGACTTTCCCCCCAGGGGTTTCATAATAGCCTCCTTTTTTCTTGAACAGAAGTAAAATTTCTTTTTTATCATTTATTAGCATGCAGCTAACTAAAATTAATCTTTCCATTATGGGGATGCAAAATATGGGTCTGCCGTGGCCAACACCTCTCGGGCATATCGATCTATCTCGGGAGTCATTATATATTTATCTCCTTCCCGAGGATCTGTATCACTTAAACTACTAAAAAAAGATTCTAGCCTTGAAGCGATTCTAGCTCCGGCCGCCTCAACTGCAGCCTCTAGTGGCTGTTCTGCTTCTGCAACATGGACTCTTGCCTTTCTAGGAAGCCCTGCACCCCTAAGAAAGCTTGTAGCTACCCTTGTGAATTCCTCTGCCGTAAGGGTTCCCATGTCAGCAAAACTTACTACCTTGTCCGTCTTTTCTTCTGTAGGGGGGCCAACATTAATTCTGAACATCTCTCCTATTCGGGTTAGTGCCCCCGTTAATCTTGCATTTAACTGAAAGTCTGCACTTGCCCCCCTTGGGCTTGTGGTAATAGAATGAAACTATTGCTCTTGACATAGTATTATGAGGTATATTTTATATATTTAAATATTTCTAAGCAGTGGGTTTTGTCATTCTAACGTTTTTTATTAATAAGGGAGCCAAATAACACGGGGTTTCTGCTTCCCAAGAAGTAATTTGCTCTTTATCCTTTCCAAAAACTTCAATATTCTTTAGCATGTTTAGGACATTCTCTGAAACTCTTAGGTTTTTTATTGGTTCAGCTATTTTCCCGTTTTTTATTAAGAACATTCCATCTCGAGGAATTGTGGAGAAATCGCCGGTTGAGTAATTTTGAAACCTGGTGTACCAGACATTTGTTATGTAAATTCCGTTATCAATCCCGAATGGGTTTCCGGTTTTTCCATTCAAAATAATGTTTGTTGGATCTGGAGAGATTATTCCTGCATTTCCAGTGGATTTTGTTTCGTGTCTTATCGCAGATGAATTATTATGTAGGTACGTTTTTAGATCTCCATCTTTTATTATGTAGGTTTCTTGGCAGGGGTGCCCTTCCTCATCAAATGGTGAGCTTCCAACTCCGTTTTCTAAGATGCCATTATCAATTAAATTAAAATTTCCGTAATTTTCTTTTTTTGTTAGGAATGACATTCCAGATTCTAGGTTAAATATTGAGGTTGCATCTCCAATTGTAGCCAAGATTGGACCAAAGGCCAGTGGAGAAAAGACTACATCATAATTTCCAGGTTTGCCTTCAGTTGGATTTAAGGATAGTTTTGAGATTTCTGCTGCCTCTTCTGCCCCTTTCTCGTAGTTGAATTTTTTTAGTACTGAAGATGTCACTGTTTTGTGGCCTGATGCTTCTTTTGTTGAGAATGCCCTTAGAGATAAATATAATGAGGTTGAAGAAAATTCTTTTTCAATGTTACTTGAAGTCATAATCGAAACTTTTCCGGATGAACTTTGAAATGTTCCAGAAGCTCTTTTTGAACTTTTGAGGGCAGAATTTATACTTGATTCGACTATTTCTATTGGGTTAAGAGTTAGGATTTTTTTGTCATATCTATTCTCTAATTTTGGATATTTGAAATCCCCTGTAGGAATTGAAACATATGAATTATTTTTCTCTGCAGTTTTTATGAATTCTAGTATTTTCTTTATTGTTTTATTTATTGAATCTTTATCAAATTTTTTTAGTGAGGTTGTGACTAGTTTTTTATCTTTTGCAACGAATATATCTATTGCGTGATCAGTCTCTAACCCTGTCCTTACTATTTTATTGTTTACAAATTTAATTAGGGATTCATCTACTTCATATTTCTTTAGAACTACATCATCTATTCCTTTTTCTAATAATCTTTTTTTTAATAGGGAAAGTGTTTCCATTGATTTGTATATATTTAGTTAGTTTAATAAATTTTCTATGTTTTATTTGATACTGTCAGAAACTTCTGTGTGGAAATCTCGTGCGGGTTGCTCTAATGAATTGAATCTGGATCCATAATCAAATCCCCACCAACTATTGGTAAACATATTCCATCTGTTTTGGGTTGAATGGTGTAATTCGTGGCCCAGAATTAATGCATTATACCTAAAGCCAGCTTCATGGACTAATTCGGGATCTATTTTAAATCCTCCCTCCGCGTATTCATCAATAAAATTTTGTTCAACTTCAGGGGTCACAAGCATTAACATTATGTTCCCATCTCCTGCGGAACTATGCATTCCCCCCGTGGATAGATCCCTTGGTAGGCCGACTCTAAGGATATCTAACTCTATAATCAAATTTTCATCATCAGGGGAACTAATTAGTCTAGATCCGCTCACTCTACCCCCAGAAGGAAGGAAGAGTGTCCCCCCCTTGGATATAAAATCGGAGTATCTTCTTCCAATTTCTTCTCCGATAGGGCCTGACCGCTCCCCTATTTCGTCTATCAGAGAATTTAGTTCGGAAGGATCTGCAATATCCTCGCTATCCCAAACATTTTCTGGAAGATAACGTTGTCCTGCGGTAGATGCCCCCAGGGCATAGATAGTAGTCCCAGCTAGATAGTATGCAGAATATTTGCTCATGTCGTTTGACATTGGACCATTCCCTGAAGAGAGAGTGTATCCCACAGAACCTATCGCTAAAGTAGTTAGGGCGGGCCGCATGTTATCTTTTAGGAATCTTCCGGATTCTCTCATCCAAGAAGGAACTTTTAACCTTCCATCTGGATCACTATACATTATTGGATTGTTTCCTACGTATGAATATGCCTGTTCTTCTGAAATTGGATCGACAGATGTGAATCTTCCTAAATTATCGTCATAGTATCTGGCTCCAAAGTAATACAAACCTGATTCATCTTCTTCTTTTCCAGTAAAAGGATAGTCAACCCCAGAATTCTCAATTTTTTGTCCAAATGGGAGTGATTTGAATTCTTCATCTAATTGGCCACTAGACTCTGTAGTGATTCTATTGCTTAATCTATCTTGATGATAATACTTGACTTGGGAATTTTCAACAGAAGCCAAAATATTACTCCCTGCATAAACAAATTTTTTAACCCCAAGTCTGTCTTCCGAGCCGGGGCCATCATTAGTTCCGGGAATATCAACCACCTTGGCATAAGAAAGAGGCACACTAATTATTAAAATTAATAAAATCACTTCTTTTTTCATAAAAAGAATCTGTTATTTATTTATTTAAAGTCATCGATTTTTTTCTGACCAAAACAGATATCATAGAAATTACATTGCCCGGTTGCCCATTTGCACAGGGGGGAGGTTTTCATTGGGAAATCTTGCATATCTTCTGATTTTGTATTCTCTTGGATTAATGCACACTCTTGTTTGGCTAATTCGATTAATTCTTTATCAACCTTTAGATATTTTAAGCCGTGTTTTAAGAAATCTATTCCAACAAGATCTGGATGCTTCCCGTATTTCTCAAAATATAGCAATGCGTAAATTGCTAATTGGAGTCTGTATTCATCAGACATTGTGTCTTTTCTTGAGGTTTTATAATCCATCAGAGAGATTTCTCCATTTACATCATGTATTGCATCGATGAATCCCTGGACTTGGTGCTCTTCAGATTTGAAATAAACCTCTGTTTTAGGTTTTAGAAGTTTGAAAGCTTCTTTGAATGATAGGTGGGTGTTTTGTTTTAGTTGTATTCTATTCAATAATGACTCAAACCAAGAATTAATCATCGTTTGGGATTCTTTATAATAAAATTCTAGTTTTTCTTGACCGAGTTTTAGATCAATCAATTCCTTTTGGGATTCGTCCCATTTTCCCTTGAAGGTGCTTTGCAAGAGTATATTTAATTCAAACTCTATGTTTTCGTCTCCCATTGAATCAACATTAATTTTAAAGAATTCTTCTAAAACGGAATGGACAATTTTTCCTCGGATCAAATGTATCGAGGCTATTGTCGGCAATTTTAGAATATAGTGATAATAATATTTTCTAGGACACTGATTATACGTGTTTATTGAACTTGGGGATTGAACTCTTTGTGCCATTTGTAAGAAAAAGGTAGGTCGTTTTAAAAGTATTACTCAAGTGGAGAATATAGTTTACTTGCTGACCTTATCAATTAATGAGGGGGGATTATTTTAAAAGAATTGCTCAAGTGGAAACCATATCCTATTTGATATATCCTCCTTTTTGAAAATTCCAGAGCTTTCTATATTCTCCTTCTTTTCTAATCAGTTCCTTGTGGTTTCCAAGTTGGATTATTTTTCCTTTTTTCAAAACTACAATTATATCTGCCTTCATGATAGTAGACAGCCGATGGGCAATTATTACTGAAGTTCTACCTTTCATTAGATTTTCAAGATCTTTCTGAATCTCGTATTCTGTTTCTGAATCTAGGGAGGATGTTGCCTCATCTAAGAGTAATATCTTTTTATTTGCCAGAATTGCTCTTGCTATTGAGACTCTTTGTTTTTCTCCTCCAGATAGTTTAACTCCCCGCTCCCCAACAATTGTGTGTTCTTTATACGGAAATTCTTTTACAACCGTGTCTAGCTGTGCAAACTTTATTGCTTTCATGACTTCTTTTTTGGTTGCATTTGGTTTTGAAAATTTTACGTTATTATAGATGGATTCATCAAATAATATACATTCTTGGGGAACTATGCTTAGCTCAGATCTTAGAGGCTCTTGTTTTATATCTTTTATATCTGCGCCGTCAATTAAGATTTGTCCTTCGTTGACATCATATAACCTATAAATGAGTTTTATTAATGTGCTTTTTCCTGAACCAGAATGGCCTACAAAGGCCACTTTTTTATTCTTTGGGATTTTCAAACTAAATTTATTAAGCAATCCTCTTTTCTTGTGATATCTAAAGGATACATCTTTGAACTCTATGTCTCCGTTTTTTATTTTTAGAGCCTTTGCATTAGGTTTATCTTTTATCTCGTTCTCTATTTTTCCATATTGGAATAGAGATTCGAAATCTGCCATCGCCCGGTAATAGCTTCTTATTCCATGAACAAATCCAAATAGGGGGCCCATTACTGTGCCGAATACAGTATGAATAAAAACTACTGTTCCCAATGTTGTCTCTCCATTTAGAAATTGTATTATTGGAAAGAATACTATGAAAAAAGATCCAAGTCCAAGTATTATTGATTGCCCTGCATCTAGCCATCTAAAATATCCCCATTGTTTTAATAGAGCTACTTTTGTATTTTTTATCAGTTTTGAGAATTTTTTCTTTATTCCTGCCTCTTTTCCGAAGTGTTTTATTGAATCTATGTTAGTCATAAAATCGCCCAAATGGGCTTTCTCTACATCTTCTGTTTCATTGGCAATTACATTATATTCTTTTTGGGCTTGTTGTATGATAAAACTATATCCTATGAACACCAGTATCGTTATGAGTGCCACTAGGGCTGGAACCCATGTAAAATATAACATTGAGATTCCGACCACTATTAACTGGAATAGTAGGGGGGCAGTGTTAAATATAATAACATCCGTCATTCGCTCTATTGCAGAGCTTCCCCTCATAATTCTAGAAATCAATGAGCCGGTTTTGTTGGTGGTATGAAAATTATGGGAAAGGTGGACGATATGATTGAAAAATTTCTGTTTTATGTCCAACATCAGATTGGCATCTAGATTATTTATCAGGTGTAAGTGTATCCATTTCAAGATTGTTCTGAATACCCGGGAGGCTAGATAAATAAATGAAATTGTTAATAACATACCTACAAATGCTTCCTTTCCCAGATTCCCTGCTGCAAATGCAGTACCTTCATCCACTATTATTTTAAATAAAAAGGGAGTCAAAACCATAAGCCCTGCTAGAATTAGGGCGATGATCATTATCCAAATAAAAAGAACCTTATAATTACTTAAAAGTCCAAAATAAACTTTTAAGTTATACTTAAAATCGATATTTCTCTTGATCTTTCTCATTTTAGATAGTTTTAAATATCTTTTTTGACATACTATATGTATGCCAAAGCAAGATATTATGTACGATTCTAGTGATTTGCCTAAGCGGGTGCACGATGATGATGGCCATTCCGATGATGAAGATTAATTTGTAAAATTTATTTAAAAATGTTTTTATTCTAATTAACTTTTTAGAAAGGTTTTTAAATTAAAAAATTAAGAATTGAGTAGAGGTGATTTTATTGATTAGGAAAAATACGAAGGCCAAATCAACAATGGCGGTGAGGTTTATGTTTGTTGTTAGTGGACTAATCTCCATTACATTGGGATATTTACTTTGGAACAATATTTGGTCTTTGGAGCAAGTACTTGCAATTATTTTATTCATCGCTGGTCTATTCAAATTGTTGATGGGCCTATTTAGATAAAAAGGAGGTGAAATACGAATGCCAGCAAAAAAAGCTATACCTGTAGAACAACCTAAGACATGTAATAGTGGTGCAATGAAATGGGTTCATGGGCTTCTCTTGATTGCTTTAGCAGGACTCTTGTGGTGGGGAAGTATAACAATTGAATTTTTCTTCGCAATACTCTTTGCTATTATAGGAATTAAAATCTTATTTGGTCACAGCCCATGTGGTTGTTATTAAATAAAATTTATTTCTTTTTTTTATTTAAATTCTGGTTCTAGGGGCTTTGTAGTGCTTTAATTCTAGCTATAGAAAGATTTATATATTAGTATTTACCTAATAGTAGTAACAAAAGGGGGAATAATATAAAATGAATTTACTAGGGAAAATAGGGTATAAAATTTCGAAAGAAACTGCTGGTTTTTTAGCACCTTTAGCTGCGGTATCTAGTACTGCTGGAAAGGGCGGCGATGGAATTGCAGATAATCTTGCTGCGATATATCATGTACCAAAGGCAGTCTATGGAATTGGAAAAGCAATAGTTATGGATGAAGGTATAAGATCAACTGGATTCAAGTTAATGGGAGATTTGGTTGATATTGTTGGTACTGGAGCACAGAACCTAGTTGAAAGACCTATTGAGACTTTGGGAACTGCCGCAGGAGTATGGGCGGGAACAAGATATGCACCACATATGGTAAAAGGTGTAGGAAAGCTTTTCTCAAGAAGAGATTCAAGTAACCAAGCAGAATCTGCTTAAAATTTTTCTTTATTCTTTTTAATAATATAAGTTTTTATAAACTACTTAATTTTTTAGTCCTTATGAAAGATTTATTTCCTTTTGATAGTTATAGGAAGGGACAGGATTCGTTTATCAAAGTCATAAATACTGCTTTAAGACATAAAAAAGATGTTTTGGCACAAGTACCTACTGGTGTTGGAAAGACTGCTGCAACGCTAGCTCCTTGTCTAAAATATGCTTTAGAAAATGATAAGCAAGTGATCTTTCTAACCTCTAAACATACTCACCATAAAATAGCTATAGATACATTAAGGGAGATAAAAGAGAAACATAAAATTGATATTCAGGTTGCAGATTTTATTGGAAAAAGATGGATGTGCCCTAGAGAGGATATTGGAGCTTTGAATTCTAATGAGTTTAGAATATTTTGTAAAAATGTTATTGAGAATAAAGAGTGTGAGTTTTACAGAAATTATTATGATAAATCTAAAGTTTTTACTAATAAAATTCTTATGGAAGACTTAAGGGATAATATTTATCATGTTGAAGAATTAGTTGATAAGTGCGCAAATGCAAATGTCTGTAGTTTTGAGGCAGCCGTGGAAAATGCAAAGAAGGCCAGAGTGATCATTGTTGATTATTTTCATATTCTAAATCCTGGAACAAGAGAGAGATTTTTTAAGAGAATAAATAAAGAATTGAAAGATTGCATTTTAATCTGGGATGAGGCCCATAATCTTCCTTCAAGAGCTAGAGATCTAATGTCCGACACAATTAGCAATTTTAGTTTAGATTCTGCAATAAAAGAGGCAGGAAGATTTAATCAAGAACTGGAACCTAAAATAATTGAAGTTAGAAATCAATTAATGATATTGAGCGATAAATTGGGTTTAGAAAGTAGTGAGGTTTTGGTCAGTAAGGATTCTTTTAAGGGAGTTGGTAGTGCAACGATTACAAAGATTATGGATACTGCAGATAAGGTTATTGAAGAAGAAAGAAGGAGCTATTTGAATGCCCTTGGCGGATTCTTAATGGGCTGGGGAACTGAAGACAAAAGGTTTTCAAGAATTTTAAAGAGAGGTTTTACTAAGAGAGGTAGAAAACCGGTTATTTCGTTATCATACAATTGTATGGATCCAAGTATGGTTTTAGAGGATGTGATAAAAGAGGGACATTCAAATATTTTTATGTCAGGAACATTATATCCTTTGGAAATGTATGAGGAGATTTTTGGATTAGATTTGCCACTAAAAGTTGAGTATGAAAACCCTTTTCCAAAAGAGAATAGAATTGATTTAGTTATTCCTGCGATAACAACTAAATTTACGCACAGGAATAGTGAAATGTATAATAAAATTTCTGAGAGTGTTAATGAATTAATGGATATTATTAAAGGGAATAAGATTTTTTTCTTCCCTAGTTATGGTTTGATTGAAAAAGTTAAGGATAAGTTAGAAGGAAAGGATATATTTTTTGAGGAGAGAGGAATGGATAAATATACCAGGGAGGTTCTATTGGAGAAATTTGCTGGTTTGAAAGACAGGGGTGCGACTTTAATTGCTGTCTCTTCTGGGAGTTTTGGGGAAAGCATAGATTTGAAAGAGGATAAATTAAAGGCAGTCATTGTTGTTGGTCTTCCTTTTGCTAAATCGGATTTAGAAAACAAGGAAATAATCAGGTATTATGATGAAAAGTTTGGGAAGGGTTTAGAGTATGGCTATATTATCCCTGCATTTACTACTATTTTTCAGAATGTTGGAAGATGTATAAGAAGTGAAAGTGACTCAGGAGTTATTATTTATTTGGATGAAAGATATGCATGGAGTACATATAGGAAATATTTCCCCAAGAGCATTGAATTAAGGGGCTCTAGAGATTATGATGAAGTTAAAGAATTAATAGAAAAAATAAAATAAAATTAATTTGGGTATTCTTCTGAAGAAATTTCTTCTATTTCGTATTTTGAATCTGGAGTTATCGGATCTTCTTCCTCAATAACTGGCTCGATTACGAATGTTAGGCTTTCTTCATTGAAGTTTTCTCCACTAACTTTAACCAAGAACTCTAGTGCTTCTAATGAAGGTTCTGCTTTAACTATAACGATTGCTTGAAATACATAAACTCTATCTATTTCTAGAGCTTCAAGAGCGTTTGATTCTATGTATTCTACTTCGTATGAGCTTTGATTTGTTTCCAGATTAAATACTGGACCTTTTGCGTTTACAAATCCTTCATTTGTGACTTCAACAGCAACTTTATACAAGTAAGTAGTGTCATCTATTTGCTCACTAATAACTTTAGTTCTTAATGAAACTTCAGTTTGTGGAGGCAACATAGCATTAACTGGTGCTTGTATTACTTCTCTGTCAAAATTCTCTCCAGTTATTGTAACTTCGAATGTTGGTTTTTCAGCAGTTATTTGCGCTATAGGAATCATTACTTTAGCTTGGAATACATAAACTTCGCCTGGCCCTAAAGAGTCCAGTGTGTTTGAATTCATAAAAGCAATCCTTCCTTGAACGGGTAGAGATTCAATATCTATTTTTATTGATTCCGCAGTTCTTGAACCTGTATTTGTTACTTCAACTGCAACATCATATACATACCTATCTACAACTAATTGACCAACAATTTTGGTTCTCATTGAAATATCGACTGTTTCTTCATTGCTAATTCCTGGATTACTTGAGCCGTATTTCTTTCTTGGAGCCGATTCTTGATTAGTCTGTGTTTCCTCTTCAGATGTGTCATCATTGATTTCTTCTATATCTTCTGTTATTTCTACCGTATTATCAACATCCTCATAAGAAAAACTTGGTACAAAACTTATACCTACAGCTAAGCCTGTTAATAGTACTAATGAAATAACGATTAATATTGTATTTTTCATTTTGTTACCTTTAAGTAGTTAGAGAATTAAGAGGTTATAAAGCTTTCTATTTGTATTAACTGATTAGTAGTTATAAAAAGAAAAAAAGTTAATTTAGTGGATCTTCCCCATTTTGAGCTTCTGCAGGGATAGGATCTTGGTGAACTGGCTTTGGAGGATCATCTTCCTCTTCAGTTGTTTCAGCACCATGGTTTTCTTTTCCGTATCTTTTGATAACCACCGGTAGTTCTTCAATAGCGACTTGCTCTTGAACTGGAATAACTACTGTCTCTTCGGACGTAGTTTCTTCAGATGTTGTAGTGGTTTCTTCGTTAGTTTGTGAATTTGTGTCTTCTAAAGCGGATTCTACAGATAAGTAAGAATCTATAACGCCATAGGTTCCAGCAAATACACTAGCTATGAACACTAAAAATACGAAAAATGCAATTTTTTTATTTGTAAATACCATTTTTTAATGTATTATATATCCTTAGATATATAAATTTAATGTTTAATTATAATTAATATTCATCCTATTTAAGGCTTTCTATTGTATTAACTTGGTAGTAGTATAAAAAAATTAAATTGTTGATCCTACAGCGAGGACACTCATAAAGATATATGATTTAAGGATAGCCCATACTAATTATCTTATTCAAAGTTTTTTGAGAATATTTTCAGTAGATTTATAAAGTTAATTTCCTAGATATTTTTATGAAAATTATTGAGAAAATTATCTTACTCGTTGTTTTAATCGTCGCTGTAATGGGCTATCTCTATTACAAGGGAGAGATTGATATAGGGATATTTAATGAGGAGCTTACTAGTAAAGAATGTATGGAACAAGGAGGAGTAATAGTGAATTCTTTGAGTGGAGAGTGTGAAACCGATAAAATCGGGGATATTAGCGATTTGAGGTGTCCTTGTGTGTGCTGCAGCAGTAGTTAGAAAGGTTTTTAAGTCTAAATTATATGAGATTCAGAATGAAAGGGGATAAATTTTCTTGTAAAAATTGTAATTATAAATGGGTTAATAAGAGAGAGGTTGACCCAAATGTATGCCCTGGATGTAATAGTAGTTTAATTGCTAATGAGAGTGAGGAAAATAAGAAAATTCTAGAAGAAGAGGATATTGATGTGATTGACTGGGAAGATGATAAGTGAAAGAAGATGGTTAAAAATATAGTTTTTTGTTCTATAATCTTTTTAAATTTAGTAATTTTCCTAATTTTATGATATTTGAGTCTAGTAGGGATGATATTTTGAGTATTGAACCTAGTCGAGAGCCATTAGGAAGGTGTAAGAAATGTGGTAAGCTAGCTCCAGCGAAAGAGTTTAGGATTCATGATAGTTTAGGGATCATGGTATGTAAAAATTGTTTTTCTAGTTCGGATTTATTAATAAAAAAAGAGGAAACTAAGATTGAGATTAAGAAGCCTGTGGAAAGAGTGGTGGTTCCCCGGACAATTGTAATAAACAAAGAGGAAGATGTTTTTAGGGAGATAGATAGGCCAATAAGAGAAAAAAGGATGGTGGAGAGGAAAAAAGAGGATCAGTATAGGAGACTTACTTGTGATAAATGTAGTTTTAAGTTTAGATATAATGAAAGGAAAGATTGGCCAAGAATTTGCCCCAGTTGTGGTAGAGAGGTTAGAAAGTTTAGGAAGAGCTTATTTTATTAAGATAATTTTATGTGCCTTAACCTTATAGATGGTCCGCCCATTAGTACAGGAATACCTTGCATTGGTTCTCCTTTCCCACAGGTTCCAGCAAATAACTTTAAGTTTTTAGCTACAAGATCTATTGATGACCATAATTTTGGGGTTGTTAGTTCTAGGGCAGGATTTTTTACTGGCTTAGTTATTTCTCCATTTTCAATTAGGTATGCTTCATTTCCAACATATTTTTGTTGATATCGTTTATCATCAATATTCCATTCCATGAAATTTTTTATGTAAACTCCTTTTTTTGTTTCTTTGATTAATTCTTCCTCGGAAGATTTTCCTGCTTTCAGATAGGTGTTTGCCATTCTGACTATTGGTTCGTTTGAATAAGAATTTGCTCTTGCGGAACCATTGCTTTGGATGTTCATTTTTTTTGAAGTTTCTCGGTCGTGTAAGAATTCGTTAATTAATCCTTTTTTGTAAAGTATTCTCTCTCTTGCTTTTACTCCTTCATCATCATATAGATAAAATCCATAACTATTTTCTATCGTTGGATCATCTACTATCGTTACATTTTCAGAACCTATTTTTGAATTAATCATTCCTGCGTCAATAAATGATTCTCCTGCTTGTGCTGCTTCCCTACCAAAGATTCTATCTGCTTCTGTTGGATGTCCGCAGGCTTCATGAACTGCGATCCCAGTTACCTCTGGACCCAAGATTATATCTATTTCTTTGTTTTTTGGCGGTGAGACTGCTTTCTTTAGATTCTCCCTTAGTGCCTTAATTTCTCTCTGTATTCCACTATCTAGGTTCCATGTTTTTATTGCTTCATAGCCTGAAGCGGAACCTTTTTGTTGATATCTCTGGATTGATTTATTATTTTCTATCAATGTTAAGAAGTACATAAAATTTATTCTTGGAATTATTGAGTAAATTTGTGAACCCTCTGTATTTACGTAGTATTTTTCATTAATATCATCAGAAAGAGTTAGATACTTGTGTTCGCATTTTAATCCTTTATCTAATTCTGTCAATATCTTTAATTTTTCTTCTTGAGAAAAATCTTGTATCTTTTGTTTTTGTTTTACTTTATATTTCTTTTTTATCTCTTTGTTCTTGGAAAGTTCTAGTGACTCAGATATTCTTGAAGCCTTTTTTGTGATTCTTAGTGAATTTTCCAGTTGCCCTTTTATTTTTTTCTTTTCTAAGTCATTTATAGAAATGAATCCCATATTTTTGTTTAGAATATACCTTACCCCTAAGCCAGAAGATTGATCAAAGCCGGTTATTTCTGGATTTGAATCTTTTAGAATTAGACCTGTTGAAGTATTATTTTCCAATCTAGCTTCAGCGTAATCTACTCCTTTTTTTTGCAAAAAATTAATTGCAAATTCTGCTAAGTCTTTTTTCATTTCTTTATCTTCTTGATGTCCATCACGGCTATTTGTTCTTCTACTTCGGATAATCTTGTTGAATAGGATTTGAGCATGTTTTCGTATACTCTTGTTTCGAATTTGCCCTTTGTTATATAGT
>Ga0233431_1001368_pt1 | contig 42672 bp, 49 predicted proteins | sample SI_118_April2016_FD_179867 | JGI IMG/M metagenome (GOLD analysis project Ga0233431, IMG submission 179867) | Seawater microbial communities from Saanich Inlet, British Columbia, Canada - SI_118_April2016_200_MG | ecosystem: Environmental > Aquatic > Marine > Inlet | place: Canada: British... | reverse complement strand
ATTTGTAGTAACTTTCACAACATAAATAGTAGAATCAAATACTTGTTCTGGCTCTTTTTCTTCTTCTTTTTCTTCTTCTTTTTCTTCTTCTTTTTCTTCTTCTTCTTTTTCTTCTTCTTTTTCTTCGCTAGCACCCTTAATTAACGGAGCATCTGCTGTCTTTGTCTCTAGTTCTTTATCATCTAGATAATCGAACTCATCATCAAAACCGAAATCATCTGTATTTTCCATTATTGCTCCAGCCAGCTCTTAAATTTCTAAGAACTAGTAACTATAATAAAAATCATTCCTTTAAAAAGATTTGCATTATAAATTTTTAATGATATATTTTAGTATATCCCTACAAACCTTACGCTAAATAAATCAAAAGTACCAACTCAAGACCAACAATACTTTTAAACTAACTAAGTATTAAAAAGATATGCAAAATTATGATTTACTATTAGACAGAATAGCGAAAGCAAGTACTTTGTCAAGAGAGGAGATAGAAAGTAAAGTAGAAGACAAAAAAGCAAAATTATCTGGGTTAATATCTAAAGAAGGTGCAGCGCAAATTATTGCTGCAGAACTTGGAGTTAATTTCGAAGACCAAGATTTGAAATTAAGTGAATTAATGCCAGGTATGAGAAAGGTAAATGTAGTTGGAAAAATAATCGAGATATTTCCTGTACGAGAATTTGAAAAAAATGGTAATAAGGGGAAGGTTTGCAGCTTCGTTCTAGCCGACGATACTGGAAATTGCAGAACAGTTCTTTGGGACGCAAATCACATTAGCTTAATCGAGAACAAAGAGTTGGAGATTGGAAGCACGGTTGAAATTAAAAATGCTTCTACAAGAGACTCTGAAATCCACCTTGGCAGCTTTGGTGAATTGAATAAAAGCACACAAGTTTTAGAGAACGTAAAAACAGAAAAGGTAGTTGCAAAAAAAGATTTATTAGGAGTAGTTGCCGGACAAGAAATTCAGTTTAGAGGAATAGTTGTTGCAATGTATCCTGTAAGATTCTATAGCGTATGTCCTCAATGTAATAAAAAGGCAAATCAGGAAGGAGAAGATTTTGTATGTAAGGAACATGGTAAAATACAACCAAAGAAACGAGCAATATTGAATTTAGTAATTGATGACGGAACTGAAAATATGAGAATGACATTATTCAGCAATCAGATTTCTCAACTAATTCCAGAAGCAGACCTAGAAGATGTAGAGAAACAAGAAGCTTTCAAAAAGGATTTATTAGGAACTGAAGTTAATATTGTCGGAAGAGTAAATAAAAATCAGTTATTTGGGAACTTGGAAATTGTAGCCAATAATATTGAAAAAGTTAATGTCGATAAACTAATTGAAGAATTAGAAAGTGAGAATTAATTTACTATACGCGTTTCCAATCTATACTCATAATTAAAATATGCTATTCAGAACACACATAACATTCGGCCTTTTTGTATATCTACTTTTCTTTAGTTATTTTCAACAACCTATTCTAACGCTGGTAGGGTTTTTGATAGGGGTCATTATTGTTGACTTAGATTCAAAAAATTCAAAGATTGGAAAAAGATGGTATTTCAGGCCCATTCAATGGTTTACAAAACATAGAAAAATTTTCCATACTGCATTCTTCGGGATAATTATAACCAGCATAATAGCGACTGCATCCATAGAAATTGGAGTTGGTTTCTTTTTCGGATTCACGTCCCATCTGATTTTAGACTCACTAACTATTAGGGGAATCGCACCACTTCATCCCTTCACTCAAAAAAAGATCAGTGGTTATATCAGGTCAGGTGGAATAGCAGAAGATGTCTTATTCGTATTTTTCTTAATTTCAGATATAGCGTTGGTATTTGTAAATCTTATATACCTAACTTAGGACAACAGACTATACTTTAAATCACATAAATCTTTATAAAGAAAATTCATTTTAATTCCATATGGAACATGGAAAAGTGGAGGTGGGCTATGACAGAATAAATAAACGGAGAAATCTTATCTACACCTCACCCTCGGAAGAACAATACAAGGGTACATTTACAGGAAAGAACAATAATTCATTTGAAGTCGAAAGAGTTGGAAACAGATCCTCAGGGACAATTACCACGACCTCTTCCAGGCGTCATGTATGCGGGGCCAATGGCTTTGGAGGGGATCTAGACGACACATGTGCTGGCTGTGAAGAAATGTCAACTCTAAGTGGCATAATTGAAGATATATCATATCTGATGGGAGAGCAACATTAACATGGTAGGGAGGGGAGGAAAATTGGGAGAAAGAAGTATCGGAACTTGTCGCCCAGGAGAGGCCCCAGAAAATCTTAAAAGACTATTGAAAACAGCATCTAATCCGACAAGGGCATATACCATATCTGAGGTTCAAAAAATAAAAAGATGCGTCATGCATCACGGTGCACTTTCTGAAAGTTTGGGACATGGGTATGGAACTCATCAAAATAAAACATATATCGCAGCCCAAGAAGCCTATCAAGAATTCCCAGAAGTGTTTGTCAAAGAAATAAAAGATATACAGGATTTATTAGAAAAACGAGGAATGCAACATTAACATGGCAGAAGAAAAAGAGGAAGGCAAAATAGAAACCGAAACTCCAACCGAAGTAAAAGAAGTGAAGAAGGCCACTAAAAAAGTTACCAAGAAAAAAGAGGAAAAAGAGGCTCAATTAATTGATTTACCGGGAGTGGGCCCAGGAGCTGTTGCGAAATTAGAAGCTGCTGGAATTTTTGATCTTATGGGTTTAGCTGTTTTAACACCTCCCAATTTATCAACATTAAGTGGGATGAGTGAATCTGTTGCCAGAAAAGCGATTCAAGCTGCAAGGCAAATGATGAACTTAGGATTTCAGGATGGATTAGCATATGTAGAAAAAAGAAAAGAGATCGGAAGAATTACAACTGGAAGTAAAAATCTTGATAATTTATTAGGTGGACGAGGCTTAGAGACAAAGGCTATTACAGAGGCATTTGGGGCCTTCGGTTCTGGAAAAACTCAATTAGCACATTCTTTGGCTGTAGGAGTTCAACTACCAGAGGAACAAGGTGGGTGTAACGGGAAAGCCGTATATATTGACACAGAAGGAACATTTAGACCTGAAAGAATAATTCAATTCGCAGAAGGAATCAATGCCACCCCAGAGAAAGTACTAAAAAATATATTAGTAGCTAGGGCATTTAATTCTGACCATCAAATGCTGCTTTTAGATAAAGTCTCAGAACTAATAAAGGATGGTGAACCAATCAAATTAATTATAGTCGACTCCTTAACAGCTCACTTCAGGGCAGAGTATGCAGGAAGGGGACAGTTAGCAGATAGGCAACAAAGACTGAATAGATATTTACACCAATTACAAAAAGTGGCAGAACAATATAACATCGCAATTTATGTAACAAACCAGGTAATGTCTGACCCCGCGCAAATGTTTGGAGATCCAACAAAGGCTATTGGTGGGAACATTGTAGGTCATGCTTGTACATTTAGAATATATATTAGAAGAGGGAAGAAAGACTCTCGTGTTGCAAAATTAATCGACAGTCCAAACTTGCCAGACAATGAAACAGTCTTCATGGTAGAAACTGACGGATTAAAGGACGTAGCGATTTAAAATGGTAGAAGTAATAAATGCAGAAGATTATGAAGGGGAACTTTTAGATAGGAGAAAAAGATTTTTAGGGCTTGCCGGCATCATGACTAGCATGGAATTTAGAAATGATAGAATTTCGGGTTCGGTCCATGGAGACGGAATTTCAATATATGGCCCGGGAGGGACAAGGGGTGCGCAAATAGAAGTAGGAGATAGGCATATTCTAGTTTATGGAAAGGGGGACCTCAATTTAGCTAAAAGACTTTCTGAAACTTTTAAAAAAGAAGGTTATGGAGAATACAGGATAATCAGTGATCCGAAATGTGAAATTCATGACAAAAATCTAAACGAAGGGGTTAGGCTATAAGCTAAAGGACGTAGCGATTTAAAATGAAAATTATATCTAGAAAAGAATTAGAGAAAAGACTAACTCAGGAGGGTAAAACATTATCAAAAGAAGCCAAAATCGTATTGGCAGATAGTGATTTAAAAATTAACTTCCCAGCTGTCGGGTGTAAAAGATGGGAAGGCTTTGATGCTTCATATAGCTCAGGAGAATGTGACATATTAATAAGTGTGGAACCAGGGGAAAAACGCATATCTATATATGATTCAAAGGGTGTAACGGATGCAAAAAAATTACAAGAAAGATTCGCTAAAAAAGATATTGGTCAAGTGTATGAATTAGTGTCTTACTTTTAATTCAAAACCCTTATTAATTTTTTACACTTAAAATTCCAATTCTATTCTCAATTCAACTAACGCATTAATATATTTAGCAATAATTCTCAAATGATGAAACATCTCTTTTTCTTCTGCTGTCTTGATTTTATTATTCATAGACTTCAAATTAAAATATCTCTGCTTATCAATTTCAGAAATTTTCATAATTAAATCTCGATCAAATCCATAAAACAAACTATAATACAGGTTAATTTGTGAATGAACTGACCCCGCCATCTCCAAAAGATTCTTATAATTAAAATCCTTAAAATCATAAATTATGTGGTGTGAAATATTCTTAAACTCATCACCTATCATCTCCAATAAATAAAGAATTGAAAAATATAATGAAGATTTTTTTGTATCTTTATTCTGGGAAATATTTAATGTTCGAATACAATAGTCATGAAACTTATCCAGATTAACATCTATATCGTGGATGTGTTTTAAAGAATCACTGTTCTCTTTTTCCAAAGAAACCATGACCTCATCGGCCATCTGCTGAATTAAAAGAAAAATTCTTCTAAGAGAATTGTCAAACTCCTTAGGGTTCGGCTCGCTTATCCCCTTTATGACTACTCGATCTTCCATATAATCGACTATCTCAAACCCAATAAACCTATTTACCATCTGACCAAGGAATTCTAACACTGAAACCTTTTCAGTCTCTCTTTTATATTTTTGATCTAGCTTCTGATGTGCAAAAAATTTGTAAGGACTCTCTATGGTCATCTTTGGAGGAAATTTTACTACAACTTTTTCATATCCCTCACGATACACTGCCATGAAATATTTCCAAATAGTGGGTATATCCAACCCACCTATATCAATTTCTACCTCGCCACTGCCAGATTTACCTTCCGCCGAAAGGAATAATCCGTTGTCAGACTCCACCAACTCCAACTCTTCTCCAGCTGACAGGTGCAATCTATGCACCCATTTACTAGGAAGAGTAACTGTTAATGTATTATGACCTTGTTTGATTATTTTCCTTTTCATTAATATATATGCAAAAATATATATTTAAACGTTTCTCAATAGTGAAAATAGTGATACTATTGAAAAATATATCCACAAGTGATAATTACTAAAAAGACTAGTAGGCTAAGTAATGTATGGCAAAAGTAAGGACAAGGGATTTACCAATAATACAAGAAGCAGTAACTCCCAAGCTAACACGATATCTAGAAGATCTATGTGTTGAAATATTCGGGGAAACAGTTGAAGAAGAAACCGGAGCAATGGTAGCCAGAGTTGGGAATAGTGCATATCACGCAGAAGACTTTGACTATTCTCCCTCAAAAACAAGAATACATTTACCAGAAACAAGAAATCTACCTTCAGAAATTCGCTACAAAATGTATACTGCCCTTAAAAAAAGAGATATCCATGGATACGTAAGAGCAATCGTCCGAGAAGAAGAAAAGATCTATGGTCTACAGGCAGCCTAATATTTTTAATAATTATTTTAACCTTCCAATGTATTTTGAACTAAATTAAAATTTTAATATAAACTCCCTCGTCAATCGTATAATTTCCTTAGTGAAAATATATAACCTATGCTGGATATATATTGATATAAAACTATTGATAATGAATTTATTAAGTTTTGATTACTATTTTTTATGAGAAGAAATCTTCATATTATCGGTGGGTTGGGAGAAGTAAGTATGGCTAGGAAACTACCCCTTCTTTTTGAAACAGATTTGTCAAAAAAGCTAAATGTGGCTACTATTTTAGATATTCACCCTAGAGAAACCATCGAAAATCCTGGGAAATTTATACCTTATATTCGCGAATTATCTGAAAAAAGATTTGGAACTCCAGCAAAACTTGAGACAATGTATAAATTAGGGAGAAGAATTCAGAATGGTAAAACAAAATATGTCCAATTAAGAGACGGTCAACTTGGCGCAGATATCATTTCGGGTATTGATCCAGAAGATTGCGTAGATATATCTTGTCCAAACTATTTACATTATAATTTTTTTCATCAGACGATGACTCAGACTCCTGCCAATATATTGATGGAAAAACCGCTAGTCGGGTCAGTTGAAGAACTAGAAAAACTACAATTATTTGCTAATGAAATACGCAAATCACCAGGGAATAGGACGGTAATGGATGCTGAACACTATTTTTATTACAAAATAATTCAAGATTATCTTGGGAGCTTTAAAAATAAAAAAACGAATAGGCACAAGCTAGGAAAGATAGAAACGATGATCTTAAGGATAGAGGAAGAAACAGGATTTGAGACACAGAGGAATAAGGATATTATTACTCGCACTAAATCAGGGGGTGGGATCGGTCTAGATATGGGTATCCATGCTATTTCTTTACTTAACCATCTAGGAGCAAGAATTGATTATGACACTATCAAGGCCACTCCTATAAAAAATTCAGAGCTAATCAGGGATGATAAATATGGCGAGAATGAAATGAGGGTTGAATGCATGGTATATGGAGAGAATTTTCATACGAATGGGTGTGATGTAAGAATAAGGGTTGCGAAAAATAAAAAAAATGCAAGAAAGGCATTCTATTTCGGACATGAGAATGGGATGATAGATCTCAATATGGGGGAAAAGATAAGAAGAACTTATGGCAAAGAAGCAAATTTATTAGAAGAAAAGAGCTATGGCCAGCAAGATGCTTTTTATAACGTATTGAATTCTTTTACTAATTATGTTGACAATGGGCTCCCACCTCCAACCTCCATTCAAATGGGGATTAAAAATCTAAAAGATATTTTCGAAATTTATAGAAGGGCTGGACCGATTCAAATGGTATTAAACTAAACCCTTATTAATCTAAAAAACTCTGTTTTATTATGGCAAACAAAAAATCCAAAGAATTTAATTTTCCAGAAGCAAATCTAATCAAGCAAGATTACCTCTTTAAAAAATGTGCCAATATCGTGGTCGGCAAGGGAAACCCAGAAGCTGATATATTATTCGTTGGTGAAGCCCCAGGGAGAAATGAAGATAAGAAGGGACTGCCATTCGTCGGAGCCGCTGGGAAAAATTTAGATAAATTATTAGAGAATGTGGGGTTAACCATAGAGGACATATATGTAGCTAATATACTGAAATGTCGGCCTCCAAAGAACAGGGATCCGCGCCCAGGGGAAATAAAGCTTCATACGCCTTGGCTTCTAAAGCAAATAAAAGATATGAATCCTAAGGTTATCTGTTCACTTGGAAATTATGCGACAAAATTCTTTTTGAGTGATGGGGACGTTGAAAAAATGAAAGAACAAGAAAATATTACACAAGTACATGGAAAAATAATTGAAACAGAAATACAGGGGATAAAAATAAAATTAATCCCACTATTCCACCCAGCAGCAATAATATATAACAGGAACAAACTAACTCCACTTTGGGAAGCTGATATGAAAATTGTAAAAAAAGAAATCAAAAAACTTTAATTCATCTTTTTAGCTCTCATCTGTGCAAAATATTTATCGCTATCTTTTGGGGCATCACGAATTTTTATAAAACGATAATGGACATTTTTAGTCTCTTCCCCACAATTTTTACATTCTTCTTTTAATGTATATTTATTGCAAGTTGAACACTTTTTTAATTTTGCCATATTATTATTTCTATTTGTTGTTTATTAAATTTTATGGTACACCTTGTGTGCCTACTTCTTCTTTTCCTTAAATGAAAATTCACAGGATAAATCCTTAGAATGTTTTTCCAAATCCTCTAGAATACTTGCCATTCTTTGTTTGGCAACCTTAAAGTCGTCCGCCACCACTCTCATATCAAAAACACCAGCGCTCAAATAATGAATTTTAACTTCTTCTGGATTAAATTTACCTAAAAGTTCTTTAATTCTACATATCCCATCTTCTTTTAAACATTTTAAATCCAAAACATAACGAACTTCAACTTGCCGCTTTTTTTTCTCAGTTATTTTTTTTATTTGATCTAAATTTTCTGAAGGTATATATTTTGGCAAAACATTCTCGTCTTCTCTAGATTTTTCTATAAATTCAGTTAGGTCACAAAAGTCTTCTAAAATTTTTCCTTCAACCGAATCGAACTTCTCTCCAAGAATCTGCCTAAAACCAGCTCTTTTAGCCTGTTCTTGCTTAAATTTCTCCATAACTTCCTTTCGGTCCCTAGCACCAACTCGCCTAAGAGATAATTCGATATGGTCTCCTTTAGCTCTCAAAACTTTACAGACAATTTTTTTATTTGGGACAACATGCGCCCTCATTAGTTTAATGCGCCCAGGAGCAATCTCTGAAGAAATGATAGTACCTTTGGTTCCACATGGCAATTTTACAAAACACATGTTATTAGAAACTTGATCCACCGTTCCTAAAACTAAATCTCCTTCTTGATATTCCATAAAAACTAAACAAAAGAATCCTATTTAAAGTTAATTAAGTGGCTGCTGCATGCCTACCGCGAGAATAAGCCTCTTTTAGGGCTTTTTTCACAACTCTCAAATTTTTCCCATCATATCTAATAACTTGGGGGTGTGAAAATTCCTTATTACCCTCATGAGCCGGCATAATGACCAACCCTCTAGGCCTACGTTTCAACCACCTCTCAATATAAGGAGGGAAGTCGTCCACCAGGACACGGCCATAAACAAGTCCCTTGTCTCTAGTCATTGTAACATCTACTCCTGGCAAATATTTAGACAACCATTTCATTTTTCCAGACCAAGCATGGGGCTTATTTTTCGGACCTTGAGTTAGAATCATAATCTTGAAGCCTATTTTTTGAGCAACTTTCAAAATATCCCATCCAAGTTTAAACTTAGGTAAATTTGCCCACCAATCTTCGGTAGCACGAATAAATTTAGAACGATTATATAAATAATTAGGCAATGGGTGATGCAACTTAGAAAGTCTTAGTTCATGAGGACCTCTCATTTTTTCTAAATCTTTGATTAAAGCACCATCATGATCACATAATGTTTCATCCATATCAAAAAGAGCAACTATTTCTGGATCCATAAAAATAGTAAACTCATATCTTATTTAAAATTAATTATTGAACAAACAAGGGATTTCTAATTTCAATTATCAAAAGGAATACCATATCTAGATAATAATCCCGTCGCCTCTTTTAATCTCTCATGATCATCCCTATTAATCCAATTTTGAGTTGAAAAAGACACAGTTAAAGATAAGGGGACCCTATTAACAATCTCCGCATTGTAATAGAAATTTGCTCTAGCAATATTGGAATTCGAGGGCCATTTCCCCCCACAGGGATAAATAAATTCAACTTTCTCTAAGTGAGGTGAAGACCCTTCCTCGGAATATTTCCTATCACAAACCAAGATGCCCAAATAAGTTTTTCCCAATAAGTTACCTGTATTTTCCTGATTATTTATTGAGCCCAAGGAGTTAACAAAGGCAACTAGTTCGTGTCTTCCAGATTTAATATAATCACCAAGAGTTTCCATTACCCAAAAACATACAGGAGGTATTTAAGAATTTATATACCAGAAGATACTATTTCAAACTTTATAAAACTTCTTCAACTCTAGCTCGGATCTTAGCATTTCCACCACTAGGTAAAGCTACAATCCCGCCACATTCAAGACATTTAACCCTTGTAGAGGCTCGTCCGAAGATAGTTTGAACATTCTTACACTTAGAACATTTGATTTTTACAAACTTTGCTTTGTTTATCATAAATAAAGATAAAATACTGGGTTTAAAAGCTTAATGCTTATATGTCCATAAACCTCAAAACACCCAAACAAAACTATAAAAAACCCCAAAAGCCACTATATTTAATGGTATTAGACAAACTAGGCGATACTTTAAGGAAAGGGATCACGAGAATTGGAAATTCGATTTTTCTAGATAAAAAATTTCTAGATGGAATAGTTAAAGATATTCAAAGAGCTTTAATTGAAGCAGATGTAGACATTGAATTAGTTTTCGCGCTAACACAAAAAATAAAGAAACTGGGGTTAGATGAAAATATAAAAGGAATTGATAAAAAAGAACAGCTAGTAACATTAATCCATGATGAGATAATTAATCTATTAGGTGGAGAGGCAAAAACCATTGACGTTTCTAAAAAAACTAAAATAATGTTTATGGGTCTTTATGGTGCTGGTAAAACAACCAACCTCTCTAAGATTGGATTTTATTATGCAAAACGAGGGAAGAAAGTATGTGCAGTCGGTTTAGATACGGATAGGCCTGCAGCAATGGATCAATTAGAACAAATGTGTGAGAAAGCTAAAATTACATGCTTCATTGACAAGAAAGAGAAAGACCCATTAAAGATATACAAAACTTATGAAAAAGAATTAGGTAAATACGATCTTGTGTTAATTGATACAGCTGGGCGAGATGGTCTAAATAAGGATTTAATTTCTCAAATAACAAAGCTAGACAAAAAAATTAAAGCTGACTATAGACTCTTAGTGTTACCAGCCGATGTTGGCCAAACAGCTAAAACACAGACGTTAGAATTTCAGAATGCTCTTTCAATTGATGGAGTTATAATTACCAGAATGGATGGGACGTCTAAAGGTGGTGGAGCATTAACTGCCTGTTCAGAGTCATCCTCTCCTGTATATTTTTTAGGTGTTGGAGAGCAGATACATGAAATTGAAACATTCAATCCTGAAAGTTTTGTGAATAGACTATTGGGGATGGGAGACCTATCTAGCTTATTAGAAAAAGTAAAGTCAGCAACTGATGAAACTCAAGCTAAAAGAATGGAACAGAGCCTAAAAGAAGGAAAGTTTACACTTAGGGATTTAGCAGGACAACTAGAACAAATGAATCAATTAGGATCTATGGATAAAATATTGTCAATGGTTCCAGGTATGGGAAACGCTATGAAAAAAGTTCCAAAGTCAGAACTAGATAAACAAGAAAGAAAGATGAGACAATGGAAAAGCGCAATATCTTCCATGACGGAATATGAAATTGAAAATCCCGAAAGTCTAGAGAAACAAACAACTAGAATGTCTAGAATTGCTAAAGGTGCGGGAACAACTACAACAGAGGTCAGAGCCCTTCTGAAGCAATATAAGCTACTAAAAGACATGATGAAGATGCAGAACCCAGACAAGCTAGCAAGTGGGCAAATTGACAAAAAGATGATGCAAAAGATAGCTAAGCAAATGAAAGGGAAAATGAAATTCTAAAATGATTATTAAAACTACAAGAGAGAGGCAAGCTCCTACTAAAATAAAAGATGCTGAACCAAGCCATCTAGCAAGATATAAATTTGCACTTAAAAAAATAAAAAGAAAGTCAACCACATTAGATTCACCTTGTGGAACTGGATATGGTAGCAATGTCCTTTCAAAAAAATCTACCCAGGTAATCGGAATAGATAGATCAAGAAGAGCCATCTCTCATGCCAGGGAATGTTTTCAAAACAATAGAACTGAATTTATAACTGGGAACATAGAATCTCAATCTAGCAAGGTAAAAAAACAGGTAGATTATATTGTTAGTTTTGAAGGGATTGAGCACCTAAAAAATCCAGAAAAGTTTGTAGGAGAATGTTATAGAACACTTTCAGAAAATGGAAAATTAATTATATCTACACCGAAAAAACCACATGGCAATCCTTACCATATAAGAGAATTCACTCTTACGGAATTTAAAAAAATACTAAGCAAGCATTTTAAAATTGAAGAAGTGTATGGTCAAATATATACAAAAATTTTTAAAATGAAGAAGGGATATAATAAATATAAGCAGCATGAAAGATTTAATTTTATTGCTATATGCTCAAAAAAATAAAATGGAAAACTCTAAACAAATAGCACAAGGAGCAGAAGCAAAAATATTTTTATCAGATAATATAATTTCTAAGCAAAGAATCCCAAAATCGTACAGACACCCAGCTCTAGATAATCAAATTAGAAAACAACGAACAAGACGAGAAGGAAGGATTTTGAACAAAGCATTACAACGGGGAGTTAATGTTCCCGAGGTATTAAACATCAATCAGAAGGGCGAACCAACAGACAAATTCAATTTAGAGCTAGAATTCATACCAGGAGATAGGTTGTCTGAAACATTAAACAATTATCCAAAGGCAAAGCAAAAAGCTACTATGAAAAAATTAGGAGAACAAACAGCAAAGCTTCATGAAAACGATATAATTCATGCAGACCTAACGACTTCAAACACAATCCTCAGTGGAACAAAAGTCTACATAATTGATTTTGGACTAGGATTCATTTCTGCAAAAATTGAAGATAAAGCTGTCGACTTACATTTAATCAAACAAGCACTAGAGGCTAAACATTGGGAAAATTGGAAGGAGTTATTTAATGAATTTCTAGAGGGATACCAGCATAAGGAAACAAAAGCGGTAGTTGAAAGATTAGAAGTTGTAGAATCCCGTGGAAGATATAAACATTAAGACATAATTTCCTCTACCTTATTCCAATCAAGACAAAGCTGTGACTCATTATGGGCATCAGTTCCAACCACTAGTTCAATTCCCATATTTTTTGCCTCATTAATAATCCACTTACTTGGCCACTGCTCTTCACATGGTTTGGTAAGCCCTTGAAAATTAACCTCCATTTTAATGCCAGACGCTTTAACTGATTCTAGGGTTTTTATGACCTCTTTTTTGTACCAATCATCTTCTTCAGAAAAATATCTAGAATCTTTATTTAAGGTTTTTATGACATCGAAATGCCCAAGAATATCAAACTTTCCAGAACCAACAGCATCTCGAACACTAGAGTAATAAATCTTCACCATCTTTTCTATGTCCCCGTTTAAAACATCTAACGCCTCTAGAAAAACTTCGTCAGAATAATTTATAGTGTAATACTTGCCTTCAAAAAAAACTTGATGAATTGAAATAATTTTTACATCATAATCTCTTCGATCAACTTCTTTCATTAACCAATCTATATGCCCCGGAAGCCATTCAAACTCTACTCCGACTAAAACCTCTATTTTACCTAAATACTGTTCTCGCAAATTCATTAACTCCTTATGGTCTTTATCTGTGTAAAATCCCAAACTCCAACCCTCTACATCAATACCCGAAGGTCTTGGGTAATGATCAGTTATTGCCAACACTTTAAAATTATTTTCAATAGCACATTTAATCAATTCTTCTGGAGAAAACTTCCCATCTGAAATAGACGTATGTGTATGATAAGATACTTTATCCATACAAAAACATAGGCGAGAATATTTTAAACCTATCTAGATTAATTCTAAATTTTCAAAAGCCGATCTTATTTCATCTTGAATATTCATTACATTGCTAGCTCTAGAAGGAGAAGTGGCTCTAGCAAAGGATAATTCAGCTGGTAAAACTGAATTTAAAATAGTATAAGCCTCATTAGCTAAATAATCTTCATTTTCTCTACGAGACTTTGGTTTTAACGCCGGTGAGATTTTAGTCTTATACATATTATCAATAGATGATATATGGTCGATATCTGAGTCTGAAATATCTAACCCACTCTTCCTATGTTTAGAAAAAAAACGAGTAACCTTAGTATCATGAGTCCAAAGAGAAACCCCACGATAATTAGTAATTTGGTATCTAGAAAATAATTTCTCAAAAGATTCCTGAGGAGATTCAAAACCCGAAATAACATTAGAGGAAGAATTAAACATCCAGCCAGATCTTTGCCCGCTTGGTAAAGATATTCCGTAATTGCATAATTTGATTTTGCTTCCCATATTAGTTTGCACCACTTTTCCTTTAGAATTACAGAGTCAAGTCTACTTATTTCTCTTTAGCTTTCTCTTTCGCTTTTCTTTCTTAAGTCTCTTACGTTGCCATTTCCAACGCATCTGACCTTTCTTTTTCCATCTTCTGCTTGATCTCTTCATGTAATAATAACTCCGAATTTGGCTTTATAAAGTTTTAGATAAGTATATTTTTTAATAACTATTCTGTTTTAGGCTTTAGTTTAAAATCTTCTACGATTTTAGCCTCACAAGTTTGACAAATATGTGCTTTCCAAACAGGAACCGCTTCCCTAACCGTTGATGGATGACCAAACATTAAAGCTCCGGGCTCTGTCTCAGCATCAAATTCTCCACCGCACATATTACAAACAGGCATGATAATCTTGAGACATTAAAGTATAAAAATGTTTTGAAAATAAAAAATAGCCCCGCCAGGATTCGAACCTGGGTCCCAGCCTTCAGAGGGCCGGATCCTTGACCGCTAGACTACGGGACTTCTGAAATTATTTAGTCTATCTAAATGTTTCTTATTTGAAAACCCAATCTCTTTTAAATATTTGTCTATCTCATTTTGACGAGAAATATAAAAAACATTCCCGCAAATAATTTTTGAAGGATTAAATCCTAGGAGAATAAATATCTTTCGAGCATCATTTAATAGCGTAAAATCATTATTCTTAAAATTTATTCTGAGTAAGTGGGAGTCTTTTTTAGACATTCGATGAATACATCCATCAGTGTCAATCAACCCCCTTATACATGCCCTCATATATTTAACATCATTGAAAACCCACGAGGGAACTGTTGATTGGTTAACAATTTTGTTACCAGGATTAATCCCCATACTCATGATAAACTCAACTAATTTCTTACTTGACAAAGATAAAAATCTCTCGTTATGTGGTTTGTAGAGGATAAATTTCCCATCTAATTCGAAAAGAGACTTGGCTAGATTCTTTAAATATTGATGATATTCCCTGTCTAATTCAAAATGTCCAGCTATTTTAATTTGATAAACACCGATCTTTTTATTCCTCAGATCTTTTTTTGTATAATGCACATGGCCATCACCAAGAACAGCGCCCATAAATTCAGCCAAATCCTCACAATATTCTGGAATTTTTAAATTCAAGGTAGAGCCTTTCGAAACAAATCCCCCCTTAGATTGACCCCATCTCTCATGGAGCCTTGCTTTAATAAATTTATTAAAATTTTTCCCAGAAATCTTACAAAGATTCAAATATATTTCTTCAGAAAGCAAAGTCTTCTCCCTTCTTAAATCTCCAGATAAATAATTCGAATTAATACCCAATTTTATAGAAAGATTACTCCATGGCGAATCCCCCTTAGCTAAATAAATAAGTTTACTTTGCATTCCATTTTCTAATTTTACTCTCACAAGGAGCTACAATCATCACAATTTAAATATCTTACTACTTGACCACTAGACTATGGGACTATGATAATCTCCATAATTAAGCATTTGTCAACTTATTTTAGAAAACAGTGCGAACAGCCCCTAAACCCTAATAACTTCAACTTCCAGATTCTTCTTCAGTTTCTCAATGAAATATTCTTCTCTTTCTGCCTCAATTAGACAACCAGCAGCATTCTCATGCCCACCAAATTCGGCCATAGAGTCCGGGTGGTCCATCTTAAATTCGATAATGGTCTTTTCCATTAACTCTTTTAAATTTCTACCACCCTTGCCCGCGATTCTAGCAGAGACCTTAATTTTATCCTCATTGTATGCCATTCCAATCAAAACAGTCCCCTCCTCATAATTAGGAGAAGAAGAAAGCATAGAGCAAATTGTTCCAATAATCGCATCTTTAATTTTGTCTTGTGCATTTAAAATTACAAATTTCTTTCCACTAATCTTATCCATTTTCTCAGCAGTTTTTAATCCAGAGACTAGTTCTTGCTTATAATCTGTATAAAGTTCTAATGCCTGTTCTTTCGCCCTCTTATTTTGTAAACAATAAGAAATCGCGATATCTGACTTTCCGAGTCTAGAGCAAGCATTAATTAGAGTAGAAATCTCCCTAACGTCCTCTGCCATATCAAAAAACTTCAATACGAATAACTTACCAACGATATCTTCTGCGTCTTCACAATCAGCTCTTCGAAGAGCTACTGCAGTAACCAAGTTAGACATCTCAGACTCTGTAAGATCCAAAAGGGATTTATCCATTGGAATATCAGCCTCCCTTAGAAGTTCAACGGCACCTTGACCATTTCCAGTCACGCCCGGGATATAAGGAGATGTGGAATATTCAAGAGTTCTCTTTAACGGCCTTGTTGCAGGATGCATAACTAAGCCCTTCTTGGTTTCCAGCTCATCACAATCATCTATTATCATTTGATTAATCTGAGATGAATTTTTTTCATGACGGTCACCAATCATACCAATAACTGCCAATTTGGCAAGGTCAACGTTGTCCTCGCTAACAGCTTTCGAGAAAAGATAACAAAGTCCTGCCCCAGAACAATTATTAGGTTCGAAATTATCTGTTAAAAGCGGATTAATAATTTTTATATTCTCATTTAAGTTAGTCGAATCAATCTCATGATGATCTAATATAAAAATAGGCTCTTCTAGATTTTGAAAATGTGCTAACGAGCCCGATGCAAGGTCAGCGAAGAGAAGAACCTCATTTGGTTGTCTTGAAATTTCTTGCATAATAGTTTCAGGGTCCAGGCCACGAACAACTTTCAAGCTAAATTTCTTATCTAACCTCTGTAAAGTTTTAGTCAATATTGCAGCAGAAGTAATACCGTCAGTGTCGAAATGAGTGATGATTCTAACTGGTCGCTCACTTGAAGCTTCCAAAAATTCTCGAACGAAACCACCAACCTCCTCTAACATTATTAGAAATATGAACTTTTTTTTATAAAGATATGTATGTTTAACAAAGGGGTAACAGAAAAAATATAGATAAATATAGATAAGTATTAAATTCAATAAAACATAACTATCTCAAGTCTATTCAGCCTTATTCTTTCGCGCAAAATAATTTCTAGTAATATTAAGCCTTGATTGTGCATGCTGTAGTTTATGCTTTGCGTGCCTATCAGTAATATTTTCCTTTAAGTGTTCTTTAAGTCCTTCTACTTTCTTCTCAGCATTCTCTAAGTCTGGATTAACATTTACTCCAACTTCTTTCAAATAAGCATTTAACTTCTTACCAAAAATTCGAGTTGTTGGGATCCCGTATTGATCTCTTAATATCATTCCAACTTTTGAAGGAGAGTGTTTTTCTGCTAATTCGGCTATGATCTTCTTCAATTCTGGCTCTTTCATTTTGACCCAAACTGGTTTATCTAGTTTTTCCATACATATCTTGTGAATTTATGGTTTTTAAAGCTTATTGTGTGGCTTTAGAAACCCTTAAAAATCAATCAAATCTAATAATTTTACAGTCCCATAGTCTAGTGGTCAAGGATGCAGGGTTTTGATCCCTGTGACCCAGGTTCGAATCCTGGTGGGGCTATTATGGCTTTAATTGGAGCGATGGCCGAAATGGCGGGAATAACGTATGCAGATCTAGATCAGGACGGATCGAAAAGGCTGTTACAAGAAAAAGACAATACAAGGCGATATCGTGCTATCTGGAAAACATTTTTGCGATCATTAGATAACAACTCTTACAACACGCGAGCAAGAGCTCTGGAAAAAGAGTTAAATCTGGAAGATGGATTACTAAATGACCAAAGAGAATACTGGTTTGCAAGAGATAAATTTTGCAGAAGAATAAAAAATAATTTTTGCCTTCACCCCAAACACATTTAAACAATTTCTACTTTAATTATTCATGAACAAGATAACAGCACATATAGCAGGAGATCAAATTTCTTCTAACTCGAAGGAAGCAATTAACCTTCATGCAAGCAAGCGATTTGGAGAGAAAGATAAAGATAAAATAGTATATACATTTTGCGAAGCCCTATATTTACTAGAAGAAGATCAATTAGAGATATTAGATTTGAAAGATAAAAAATTAAAGAAGAAACAATTATTAAAGAGATTATTAAAATCCGACAAAAAGGTTTTATTGAAATTAATCGTATATAAAAATTTAAGAAAACATGGATTAGTTCCAAAAACTGCCCTAAAATATGGAGCCGATTTTAGAATATATAGGGGTAAAACTGGTCACTCTAAATGGATTTGTTTTGTGGACTCTGAAAAAAGTAGTTTAAACTGGCAAGAATTTTCTAGTAAAAGCAGAGTTGCACATTCAACAAAGAAAAGTTTACTTCTAGCTATAGTCGACGGAGAAAACGACACAACGTACTATGAAGTTAATTGGAAAAAATTATAAAAATACAAAATTCTACTTTAACAAACTTCCACCGTTAATATTAATATTCTCACCATTAATATAACTGGCTTTATCGGAAATTAAGAATAAAATTGCATTAGCGACATCTATAGTTTCACCAATTCTTCCAGACGGATTATTTTTAGCATATTCAGAAAAATCTTTTACAGACCACTCTTTTTCAGTCAATGGTGTCCTAATAAGCCCAGGGCTGATACTATTAACTTGAATATTATATTTAGATAACTCTAGGGCCAATACCCGAGTAAGCATTACAATCCCGCTAGCACTTGGTCCATATGCACTTGCTCGCTCCATCGGTTTTGTAGCTAAACGTGAGGCAATATTGATAATTTGGGGGGATTTAGATTTCTTTAACAAGGGCGTTGCATATTTTGCACATAAAAATTTCCCACCTAAATTAATTTCAACAACCTGTTTCCACTCATTATAATCTTGATCCTCCATTAATTTCAAATTGCCAATTCCCGCATTATTAATTAAAATATCTAAGCCTTTAAACTCTACCCTAATAAATTCAAATAATGCCTGAACATCATCTTCTCTAGAAACATCTGCTGGAAAAGAAACAGCGTTACCGCCAGATTTTTTTATTTCCTCAACTACTGCTTCTGCTTTTTCTTTTGAATTAGAATAATTAATACAAACGTCAATACCATTTTTAGCTAACTGGATAGCGATCTCTCTACCAATTCCAGAGGATGCACCCGTGACCAATGCTGTTCTATTTGTAGCCATAATAAATAACAGACTATTTTGATTATATATCTTTTGTTTTAGCAATACACTACAACAAATCTTTAAAACACCGTTCACTTAAATTTAATATGATAAATGTACAAGAGCTAAAGAAAAAAGCAATAACATATCTGGAAAACAATGGCCCGACAATCCCTGTCAGAATAGGAAAAGTGCTAGGGGTAGACCCAATGTGGGCAGGAGCTATTTTATCAGAACTCCTAGAAAGTCATCAAGCAAAGTTTACATCAATGAAAGTAGGCTCAACTCCTATTTATTATTTAGCAGGCCAAGAGATTCAATTAGAAAAATTTGCAGATGAACACCTAAAAGAGATGCCAAAGAAAGCATATTTGTTATTAAAAGAAAAAAAAGTTTTAGATGATGCTATGCAAGAACCACAAATCAGAGTAGCCCTTAGGTCAATAAAGGATTTTGCGGCTATGTTCAATCATAATGGTAGAATACTTTGGAGATATACTCTCTGCCCCGATAACGAAATTGAAGCTATTGTGTCCGGTGAGAGTAAGGAAGAATCTGGACAGGAGGCAGTAAAACAAGATGTGGCAGAGGACAAATCTGAAGAGGAGCCAACGCTAGACGAAAGTACTGTGCAGGATGAAGAAACCGATGCAGAAGTTAAAGAAGAATCGAATGAGATAATTAAAGATGAAGCGGGGAAAGATGTAGGAGCAGATGTAGGGAGTGAGGAAGTAGAAGAAACACTCTCAGAACCAGAGGAAGAAAAAAAAGTAGAAGATATTTTCGAAGGCCCGCAAGAAGAACTACTCGATAAAGTCAAAAAACATCTTGAGAAACTAAATATAAAACTTCTAGAAGAAACCGATGTAAAAAAAAGAGAATTTTTAGGACTCGGAAGGATGCAAGGTCCATTGGGAGAGACAGAAATACTAATTTTAGCAAAGGATAAAAAAAATATAACAGACAAAGACTTAGAAAAAATATTTGAAAGGATAAAAATTGATAAAAAACAAGTGTTGCTATTCACGACTGGGGAAATAGCCAAAAAATCCGTTGAATCATATCGAGATTATAAAAATTTAATAAGAGTAAGACCGCTCTAAACACAGCACAATAAACCTTTTAAACCCTCATCAATAAGATTTTTTATGGGAAGAATAAAAACAAAATTAATCAAAAGAACATCCAGACAATTGATGGACAAGAGTCCAGAGATTTTTACAAAGGATTTCGATCATAATAAGAAGACAATTGGAAGAACACTTCCAAGTAAGAAGACAAGAAACAAGATTGCGGGTTATTTAGCCAGACTGACAAGGCAAAAAAAGACCATAATTGACAACACTGAAAATGGAAACGAATAAAGAAACAAGCGAGATTTTTGTAGGATCGAAACCTTTGATGAACTATGTAACTGGGATTATAATGCAATTTAATTCTAACAAAACAGTCTTAGTAAGTTCACGTGGTAAATTTACTGCTAAAGCAATAGATATTGTTGAATTAACAAAAAGAAAATTCATCAAAGAGGGAATAGAAACAAGTAAGATAGAAATTGGAAGTGAGGAATTTGTAACAAAAGAAGGGAAAAAGGTAACAGTTTCTACATTAGAGATTACACTTACAAAAAAATAATTATTTTTTAGATTTTTTTGCCGATTTCAACTTTTTATTCACTACGACATCGTTATCTGATTTTTTAGATTTACTAAAAGTCCAGTCTTTAATCTTCTCGAAAATAGATCTTTTATTGTCTTCCAAATCTTGACTTTTGTCAATCGCTTTAGCCTGCTTCTTCTTCTTGGAACTAGATTCTAAAATTAAATCCATTTTGGCATTTACAGAATCCATTTTTTTATCAATGGCTTTTATCCTAGACCTCATTTTTATATCTCGTCCAGCTTTAATAATCAAATAAAAAGCATAGATAATAACGAAAATCCCAACTGCTTTAATCAAAGTTGCTAACCATGTAATTCTCTCTAAAATTGCACCAGAAACCGATGTTAATACGTCAGTCACAGTGATATTCAATCCCTCTAAAACCATAAACAATATAACCCCTAAGACTTTTTAAGAGTATTCATTAAACTTTTAAACTAAATCTTATAAATTATCCTATGGCTCTATAGCTTCCCAAACGGGATGACCTGTTTTACAGGCCTCAGCTCGCTTCGCTATAGGGTTTAAACGTATGGCTCTATAGCTCAGCGGTAGAGCGCGGCTCTCATGAGGCCGAGGTCGGGAGGTCAGCACTCCCTAGAGCCATATTTTCTTTCTCTCTATTATATAAAAGCTTAAAAAGCCTCAGACAGCTGTAGATATATGGTAAATAAAATTGAACGACCACTAGATGTGTTAAACATGTCTAAGGGTAAAGAAATTTTGGTGCAGCTAAAATCTGGCAGTCAGTTTGTCGGAACACTTTTAGCATTTGACATCCACATCAACGTGGTGTTAGACAACGCAAAGGAAATCGAAAACGGCGAACAATCCAAAAGCCTTGGATTAACTTTCCTTAGGGGAGACGCAATCGTTTTCATTTCACCGTCAGTTGCATCAAACTGAATTTGAGTGTTCGCTGAATTAATTTCACTCTCAGCTCTCACGAATTCTAGAAAGATTAAAATGTTAGTGATAACTCTACAAAAAGATTGAGGGGAATCAACAAAAATAACAGAGTAGTTGGAACTTTAGACTAAAGGATAACTTAGAACTCCTTTATTAAAACGATAAATACCAATTAAAACTCAAAACTATCAAAATCTCGACATAGAACACTTTCTTTGAACTTTTTTCTAACAGATTTTTCAACATCTTTCATAATAGCTTCTAACCTTTGAGAGAAATGGAACAACAACAACTTATCGACTTTAGCATCTTTTGCCAACCCTGCAGCTTGCATAGCCGTCATATGCCCATGTTCCCGTGCTAGTTCGTCTTCATCAAAATAATTAGCCTCATTAACCAATATAGTAGAACCCTTAACGAACTTTATGAAATCAGACTTATATCTAGTATCAAAAATTAAACTCAACTTTCTTTCAGGTTCTATATATACCATTTTAGAACCATCAATTGTTCTGCCAGCAATTTTGACTTTTTTCCCTTTAGCTAACTCACCGACAACTGGTCCTTTAAAATCTCCCAACTTCTTTAATTTCGCGACATCTAACCTTTTCCGCCCCTCAATTATAAAACTATAGTTTAAGCCATTACAATCATGGTCCACTCCAATTGCCTCAATTTTAAAATCCTTTTCTGCAATAACTGCCCCCTCCTTAACTTCCTTAATGCTAATCTCATAAGCCAGACCTCCTAAGTGTGGTGCTACAAGCTCTTGAAACTTCTGTTTACTCCCTTTAGGACCACAAATAACCAAATCTTTTGTATAGCCATTAGCGCTTAAAGTCTGCAATAAGCCAGACAATCCCAATATATGGTCCCCGTGCCAATGACTAATAAATATACGAGTAATACGACATGGATTAATTTTTGCGATTCTAAACTGACGCTGCGTTCCCTCTCCACAATCAAACAACATGTTCTCTCCATTATATTCCACGAAAATAGCTGGATGGTTGCGCCTAGCTGTAGGAATCGCACTTCCTGTCCCTAAGAATGTTAACTTAGCTTTATCCATTTTATCTTGTTAAATGAACTAAAGTAACCGTGAGGGCACCTTATCCATAAAACACAATAGAAAAAAGAGTTTTTATTTGTTTGGAAAGACGATAACACGTTCATCATGTAAAACAAAAAGGAACATATTAAAGCTAGAAAAATATCTAATCTAATGGGAAAAAGAGAATCATTTATTGATTGGGTCAAGGTATTAGCAATTGGATTAGTTATTTTATTCCATTTTTCTTATCAAACTACTGGGTATAATTCGTTAAGGGTTGTTGGGTTCATTGGAGTATCACTATTCTTTATTATTAGTGGATTCGTTCTTGCGAAGAATTATAAAAATCTAGAAAAAATCTCTTTGAAGTGGTTCGGAAAACGATATTTTAAAATAGCAATCATTTATTATCCAGCATTAATTTTAATCCCCCTTTTGTTCTATAGCCAAACTCATTCTGGAAATCTACTTGCAAATATCCTATCTCATTTTCTATTCATAGACTCCCAATTTACAAATTATGCATATGGAATTATTAGCCCCGCATGGTTTCTTGTCCCATTAATGATATTTTATCTATTTTTCCCGATAATAAATAAAATTATAAAAAAACATATGTGGATTATATTCCCAATTTTTTTATCAATGATTTATCTTCGGTTTATCAAAGATGCCTATACCTCTATAAATCCACTTTTTTTCTTGGGAGAATTTTGCTTTGGAATTGCATTTGCATACAATAAAAAACTGCATATCCCCATCATGGCAACACTCATGGTTCTTTTTGTAAACCCATTGATGATCTTACCATTTTTGATATTCACAGTTTTTTTCATCTTTAAAAATCAGATAGGCTCATACGCTCCGATTAGCATTATTTCTTCGTACACATTGGTCTTATTCCTTTTTCACGAGGGACTAATGAACCTTATATTTAGCAAATGGCACATTTACTCATTATCCAATTATTATGCTATTCCTCTTTATATAATTCTAGTAATTTCATTGACTGTCTTTTCAAATAAGATTTACAAGAAGTTATATTATTAAAATCCATCTATATCTAGAATTTAAGCAGACACCAGGAATTGCACCTGGGATCAGCGGGTTGCAGCCGCTTGCCTTACTGCTTGGCTATGCCTGCTTGAAACTTCTACCAGATTAGAGTTTTTAAGATTAATCATATGATATGATTCCCTCCGAACATAGAAATATTATTCACAATTAAACAAAAGGTATTTATAGAATGGAAACATTAATTACTATGGATCCACAAACCGCTATCTCAAGATATTCCGCAGAACATAAAAATCCAAATTCCAAGGAGTATTTTCTGGGCTTCATAAATCTTATAATAAATGAATACCCAACTTCGACAGAAGAGATTCGAAGGTTGGTTCATGTTTCTCCCGCAACAATAAAAAGATGGCAATCTGGCAAATCCAGTCCACCATATTCAGCGACTAGGCTGGCAATAATGCACGATTTAACAGATGCGCTCTCCTAAAATTCCTTTAAAGCTTTATCCTTCCTTCAAGAATATCCAACAACATGAATCTATGGTCACGTCTAGTCCCTTGCAGAGCATCTGGGCCCTTATAAGAAACCACCCACAAGCTATTACCATCTTTTTGCAACATGTGTTCCTTCCAGGAAAGCCAAGAAATTCTTTGTCTCACTACAAGATCATCTCTAATCTTCTCCATATAAGATGGAACAAAAACTGAATCCCACCAGTCTCCAACAACTTCATTTTGGGCGCCACCTTGAGATTTCCTAAGGCGGCTATACTCCTTAACTAATTTTTCAGCCGGAGCTAAAACCGAACGAGCTTTTTGAGTTACAACCTCTATATGGTCTCCTCTAGCCTGATAGTCTTTCCAAATTCTATGATTTCCTATATAACTTTCTTTAAACATGAGAATAATAATGACAAAAAAGTATTTAATGGTATTCATTAAACTTTTAAACAGGGATTTTTTAGTTAGTTTATGCTTTCGTAGCTCAGCCTGGATAGAGCGTCGCCCTTCTAAGGCGAAAGTCGCAGGTTCAAATCCTGCCGGAAGCGTGGATTCTCACCTGCAAACAGGTTCCCTAAAGGATGACTCTTCGAGCCGCAAATCAACCGGAAGCGTATTTATTATATAATAATTTTTATATAACCCAAAAAGCCAATTCTCAATAAACTTATATACTATAAAATATATATTACAGTTAGGTGAAAAATGAGTAATACTATTGCGTTTGTGTCCATTAAAGGAGGTGTCGGTAAAACTACATTAGCTCTCGAAACAGCTTCTAGCCTCGCAAATGATTACAAGAAAAAAGTACTTTTAATCGACGCTAATTTTTCAGCACCAAATATCGGACTTTATCTAAACCTTACAAACGAGATTACACTTCATGATGCACTTTCAGGCGTCCCACTACACAATACAATCTACGAAGCTCACGGCATGGATATAATTCCAGCAGATCTACACTATAACGATCCTATTGATCCTACAAAATTAAAAAAATTGTTAGAAAAGTTCAAAACAAGGTATGATTATATAATAATCGACTCATCCCCAAATTACGAAGAATTAAAACCAGTAATCGCAGCTGCAGACAAAATATTCCTAGTGAGCTCGCCCGACCATGTAACTCTAGAAACCACCATGAAGGCCGCTATAGCCGCTAAAGAAGAGAATACTCCAATACATGGAATAATTGTAAACAAGATAAGGTCCCCACAACACGAAATGAACCTAGCACAAATAGAAGAATTTTCTAATATCCCTGTAGTTGCTAAAATAAAGTCAAATAAAGGAATGGCAAGAGCATTATATTACCAACGGCCACTGGGGTTACTAGAGCCTACAAGTGCAATATCTAAAGAAATTAAAAAATTCTCTTCTGCAATTTGTGGTGAGCCAGAATTTCAAAACAAATTATTAGAAAAACTACTAACGAAAATATCCAAAGAAAAGATAAACAGAGATCTACTTAGACAAAATTTCTACGAATCACAAATAAGATAAAAATTATTTTGCAACATCACGATAAAATCTTTTTTTATCCTTATTACGCCTAAAGTCGATTAAACGATTAACAGCGTCACGCGCGCCGGCTTTATCCGCAGAATAACGGTCCATTCCCAAGGAAAGATCGTGATACTTTTCATAGTTCTTTGCGATAGTCTTCTCTTTTTTTAGCAATGCTAACTCTTTATTTCTCAAAGTTGCTCTTTGGGCACTAAGTTGACCCTCTTCAGAAGCCGAAGAAGCTTCAAGAGTTGAGTCCACTACAACCGATTTTTTGTCACCATCTCCAATAGCATCTTTTACTTCCTTTTCATAATTTCTAGCTTTCCCTTTTTTCTTAGCTAATGGCAAAATTTTACGAAATAACGGTGTAGATTTTTCAACCTTAGTCTTAGTAATAGATTTTTTACTCTGACCAACAGGCTCAGTTGCATCCTCATTCACAGGTTCTGGGACACCTCCTACAATTACTTCCTTTTTTTTCTTTTTATGAACCTTCTTTCTTTTCAAGGGTGATAATAATGTTCTATATAGTCCTTTTTTTCCATGCTTCTTTGTAATTTTCTTCTCTAAAGCTTCAAGCTCTTTCTCAATTATCGGGATATCACCCAGATTGCCCAACTTCGCTCTAATCTTTTGTTCATCCTTCCAAAAGCCCAGTGTATTCAAATGGTTCAAAACATTCTCTAAATCTTTAAGTTTTAATACACCCGCTTCATAGATTTTAAAGTCTCTATCAATTTCGCCTTGCGATCTAAATTCGACATCTCTTTTTTTAACCATGTTTAATATATATTAATTTTATTTTTATAACTTCCCCTTGATTCATTTAAACAATTCACCTTTTAGCGAGCTTGGTAATTTATATCCCTCCTTATCCCATCTAGCTAGTTTATCTTTCATAATTTTTGCCTTATCATCTACATCACTGGATGCAATTTTTTCAATTTCTTTTACGCGAATCTCTTGAACAGACGAAGCCTGGACCTTAGCCTTTTTAATCAAGTCCTCGAAATATCTTCTATTTCTTTCTTTTTCCGCCTCAGTTTTAAGTGATGATTCTGATTGCTTTTGTTTTAATTTTAAATAAGATACTTGCGATCCTAATTCCTCTTTATATTGCATACTTAATTTCCTAATAACTTCCTCTTGAGAATTTTCATTATACAAAACAAATATTAAAAAGAACACAAAAAAGATAATCAATAAAACTAAAAAATAAATCTGATTTTCACCAAAGGCACTAAAAAATTGTTTATTTTGAACACTTGCGACAAAACTATTAGGCGTAAAAGTTCCATTCTTTCCAAAAACCATGTATACGACATAGTCACCAGCGTCGATACTTTTATCTATTTTTAAAAATCTAGTAATGACTGCTTTCTCTCTAAAAGAGATCGTTTCACTCTCTTCTATTAATATATTCCCGCTAAAATCTAAAATACCATAACGAATTGTAGACTCATCGGTGCTAGAACCATAAGAATCATAAAGCTGAATACCTAAAATTGCATCGTCCCCTCTAACTAATCGGGAACCAGAAACAAGATCAATTGTACCAGCTATGTCCGACTCAATAGATTCAACTTCCAATATAATCGGAATCTCCATTATTTCTAAACCTGTGTCTAAAATAACTGATCCAGTATAAACACCTGGTGTGACTCCACCCAAATTATCGAACAATAAAGATAAGTCTTTAGACTCACTGGGAGCCAGCTCAAAAGCGACCTCAGACAATGATAAGACATTATCAAATCCATTAATTGTAGCCGCATAAAGCAATGGAAAGTTCTCAAAGTTCTCTATCCTAAGCGTCTCCGAATGGGACCCTTCCGCCAACGTTGAAACCTTAATTAAAACAGAAGAACTAATTTGAGTGTCAGTGCCCACTACCCTAAAGATGAAAAGTATAATAAAACTCACCAATGCAACTAATACTAAGAAAACAACCAAAATCACCCAGGGGTTTGTTTCTCTAAAACCTCCTCTAATTCCCTCCATATTTTCAGCCATTATTTCTTTTTACTCCCTTTTACTCGTTTGTCAATCAAGTTGATTCTCCAGAAAATCAAAAGGGTAAGTATAGCAACGATAATTCCACCAAGTATACTAATCTCTATAATATAACCTCTACCGCTCACAATTGAAAAATGTGAAGAAGATGTAGCAATTCCACCTGGATATACTAATTCCAGCCCCACAAGATAGTTTCCATTCACAAGATTATTAACATTAAATGTTTTTTTGAAACTTTTTTGAGAGTCTACTAAAATTGTCTCACTTTCGATTAAATAAATATTACCCTCGAAATCCCTGATAACATAATTAAGAGTCACATCCATCCTCTCAAGGTCATCCACCATTGGGATTAAGACCACCTGCGCCTGGAGTGCGTCATTAGCCGACAACTTCTTTAGACTGTCAGGAATAGTAATCATTGCATCAAACAAAAGGTCAATCGTTCTAACATTGGCACTAACTAAAATTTCATTCCCACCGATTAAAATAGACCCTGCATAAATTCCAGAAACATTTGGTCCCTTAAATAAAAATTTTAACTCTTTAATTTCTCCTGGGGAAAACTCTACTTTTCTATTTTCAATAGTTAATAGGTCATCTAGATTATTTTGAGAAATAGTAATATTTCGTGCGAAGTCAGCTAGGTTTGTTACACTAACTATAGCCTCATACTCGCCACCAACGACAATGTTAAACCCAAGCTCCGTAGGGTCAAATGCCAAATTGCTAACGACAACTTCACCGCCTCCGCCGCCTCCGCCTGATCCGCCCCCAGTCCCACCATCAACTGGCACGGTTGGTTCATTATAATCTAAAACCATAGTATAATATCTCGTAGAATAACCGCTAGCATCTGAAAAATAAGAATTTCCTCCGTCCATATCCACAGTAGTCAATAATGCAGTTCTCGAAGAGTCACTCCCATGATCTTTCAATTGAGCAGAATAGTCACTAAATTCTGAAGCATCCCAGGAGAATGTAATAGGCAAGCTGTTATTAATACCGGCTCCAATCTCAAAAACTAAAGGTATGCTTCTGTCTGTTTCTTCTTCAAATGAATCAAGCATTAAATTCTTGCCAGAGACAATAGAAGAAAGTTGGGCATAAGAAGTATCTGGGTAATCAGGAACTTCCACATCGTAAGAATCAAAAGACGAAGTCGCAGAAGCTCTAGTCTCAATTATAAAATTATTAACTTCCCCATTCATTGATGTTTCAATGTCTACCCCCAGAGTAGAAGCAAACGAAGCCATCAAGACAAATGCCAATATCACCACAATACTTTTCATAGAATAACAAGGCGATTTCAATTTATAAAAGCTTCGATAAAATAAAAAAATTCACAAAAACCGAGGATATCATTATTTATTAACTTCGCCCGTATAAAATCCCTCAGGCTCTCCGCTGTAAAAATTTACTACCAAATTACTCCCAGTCCCAGTAAATCCCTCTATGTAACGGTTCCAGTCTCCAGCAGTTAAGCTAGGCCTATGACTAACTCCGTAAACTCTTCCTGTTGACGTATTATGCAAATTAATTCCAGTTTTATTAATACTTGAATAAAATACACTAAAAGGGTTAGTTGGATCTGTGTCTGCTGTATATTCATCATTGCCTACCATTCCATCTCCGTCGGTATCTTTAGTCAATAGGCTGTCTAATTGCGATTTTGATAATGAGCCATAATACATCGCAGCCCATGGATATGGTGTGCCTGAAGAATTTAGCTCAGGGGTAAAATTGGCTGTAATTTCTTGTGGATTCGCAAGATTTTCCAGAGTCAATGTGTTGTTAGTCCCATTGGTTGTACCAGTGTAACTTCCAAACTTAAAATATGCATCAGGATTTGCAACGATTTCCAAATTACTCCCCTCTTCATACCAGCCATTGGTGAAATTAACTGAGCCGTTGGCCATGGAAGACACCTCTACCAAATATTCGCTAACTCTGTTAACTGTTCCTGTTGCGTTTTGAGTAAATGCCCCAAATGTTGCGTTAGTAGAACCATTTAATGGGGTTGTACCTGCCAATACATCTGAGTTAGCGAAGCTAAAAAACCCCACTAGCCCTGCCAAGATGGTTTGTTTTAAAAAATTCATTGAATAATTATAAATCCTACTGTGTAGGGATAGAAACTCCAACACCATCTGCAGTTATACTATCTGCACGTGATCGAGTCTTACCGTCAGCACTATATTTGTATTTAGGAAAAATTTTTTCAATATTCGCCCCATGTAATACTAAATTGGTCGTGTTTACGCCTGTGCCTTCATCCTTGAAAACAAATTCATATTCATTCAGACCAAAATTACCGACTACAGCTAATGGAGATTTTGCAACAAAGTTATTTGTCAAAGAATTTCCTGCGGAAACTCCGTTTGTAGTAACACCTGTAAGATGATACCCAATGTCCGGTTGAAAAACAATGTTTCCAGTAGAATATCCATCCTCTACCCATCCAGATACTGGTCCTTGGACAGATCCTCCAGCTCCAGCAGAAGCTTGAATAGAATATTCACTAACTCTATTAACTGTTCCTGTTGCGTTTTGAGTAAATGCCCCAAATGTCGCGTTAGTAGAACCATTTAATGGGGTTGTACCTGCTCTAGCTTCAAGTCCGCCTCCAAGTCCAAGAACTAATCCTGTAGCAGCCAACATTCCTAATATATTTTTTCTTGCCATTTAAAAATACCTCCTTTCAGCTTTATAAATATTATTGTGTTCCATCATTCATTGCCTCCGACGACAACATCAACACCGTTAACGTCAATATTTGTCGCTCGATATCTAATTTTATTATTTTGCGCATCATAAACAACTGCGGGGAAATTGGTTGAGAAACTACTTCCTTCCGCAACTATATGCTCACTATCTACTTCATTTTTTGGATCTTTGAATGTAAATGTGTATTGTGTAAAAAATGGATTAGGCTCTATTGCCGCCACAACTTCGTTATGCCCCACGAGATCTTCTAAATTTGTAGAAAAATTACTCACATAACTTTCTGGCGCTGTTGAAAAATTAACAGTATTGGTAGATTTATCCCCAGTATTTATATCAGTTCGAATAACATCCAAACTATGAAGATGATATCCGGGGTTAGCAGAAACATTGACTCCCGCATCAGTCATGGAGTTATAAGTAAATTGTTGACCGTTTGTGATTGAAGCCCCGCCTAATACATTTGTAACAGAAATTGTTCCGTTAGTTGGCTGGGGGAAATGCAGGTCGTTGTATTCTCTATGGATGTTGAATTGCACGAAGTCATCCCCGTCCGAAGCCTGAAGGCCGTCTAAGCTGAAAGTAGCTTGGCCTTGAGCATTTGTATTTGATAATATTGCTTTTTTTTCTACTTGACGAACTCCGTTTGTTGTAAATTGTGATTCTGCGATGGCTTCACCCGTGTAGAACATGAGGGGGTCGATATAAGTACCAGATGGGGCATCAAAACCAAATTTTATTTGAGTATTCCCCTTAAAATTTTGGCTCATAGAAGAAATATATCTGGTATTAATATTGTAATCCGACAATGAATCATTTCCCCTGTAATCTTTCCATAATAAATCCGTACCAATATCAGTATAAGACTCCGTTTTCGGACTACCATCTGGGTTCTGGGCAAGGCTAACACTCTTATCATTACTATCTTTTCCTTCTGTATATCCATTCAGATGTCCCCCAATAAAATCATCGTGAGTATCTATACTACCAGAATTCCCTTGAGTGTCAACATCAATATTATAAAAATCTACACCCTCACTCACCTTCGGCAAAAAACTCAAAGCGCCAGCTAATAATCCGATCCCCAGCTTAGAAATTAAACTCTTCACCATTCAAAATATACACAAAAAGAGTTAATAAATCTTTGCATTGTGATGTTATTGTCTGGGGGTAACAAATAAACGATCTGGTAATATTGGGGCAACAATTTAACAGTCAGATTGACTCAAGTTTAAGATAGAAGATATGGGATTCCAATTTTTATCCAACTCAATGATATGAAGACTACCAGAGCTTATCCGATAATTAGATTTTTGATCAAACGGAGACCTAAATAAATTACAACAAAGGTCTGAAATAAAACCAGAATGTGAAAAAATAGCTAAATTTTTACCAGTCTCTGCACTTTTAATTAGATTAAAAAATTCTAAGACTCTAGATAAGGCATCTGCCCTATTCTCACCATCTTTGGGACGAAAATCATCTACTGACAAACCCGATTTTTCAAAAGCAAATCTCCAGTCAGATCCACTCTTTCCCTCAAGGGCACCCATCTTTTGCTCCATGATTAAATCAGTGAAAACTACATCTCCAATAAAATTATCCAAAAAGGATTTGGCAGTTTCTCTCGTTCTGTTAGAAGTGCTACAAAATACTTTGTCTATTTTTTTATTAATTAAAAACTCCGCTATATTCTTTGCCTGGAAATAACCGTTTTCCGTTAATTCATCGTGAGAATCACCATGCCCCCTCTCACCATGTCTTATAATATATAGCTTCATATTATGAACCATCTCCTGTCATTCGTATATTTCTCATCGAAATAATTGCCAACTTAATTTTAAATAATTAACCAAAAGATAATTAGCGCTTAACCATCTTTACGAATATCTTCTACACTACCCCTTTCTGATATTAAATTATTTTTGAGGAATTTTTCCCAACGCAATGCGTGATTTCTACCTACAGGGAATAATATTCTATCCTTTTTCTTAACAGCCTCAAATAATTTATTTACCATATTATCATCTCTGATTCTCGTTATATGCCTAACGGCATCATTTAGTAAATTTATATTGTCAATAGGGGTCGGGAACATCCTTTCAAGCTTTGTAATAGAATCTATTTTTTCTCCAGTTAACTCTTCTAGATAAGAAATAATTTTATTTTTCAGATCTTCTTTTTTACTTCTGGCTAGTTCTCCTGAAATGAAATCTATCACCGAAACATCATTTTTACTACAGATAGACCGTGTTCTATTGAGTAATTTCAAAATAAATATAGTCTCCTCAGATATCTCAGGAGACACGGGCGTATCCTGTAAGTGAATATCTACTCCTAACTTTTCAACATCTTTTCTTAAAAGATCACTTATGATTTTTATTTCGCCTATTTTTTTAATAGAAATTTCTCTGTCCTCCTTGATTAGATTATCTAACTCATTGCCGAACTCAAATAAAACTAATTCTGGGTCCAGTTTTGTTATTATTTTCGATAATTCATTAAATTGGGGATGCTCCACATTTCTCGTATGTTCTAATCCGAAAATAACTATTTTTTTTGTGCCATTAGTTATTTCATAAAAATATGGAGTAGGTTTCTCTCTCATTAATTCCAATTCTTTTTCCAGGGTGATTCCTTCAAATTTCATATTAAGTTTTGAGTTTCCTGTGGTGATTCATAAACTCTCCACATTAATTCGGGTATTATAGTTTTATAATATTCACAATTAGAATCCTTTGTATTAAAACCTTCTGACTCATTATACGACTTGTTTGCACAAGTTACTGAGCAAATATTTTTAGAATGGCAAGCAGCACAATCTTCCAATCCACTAATATCTCTATTTCTTAGACCATGATTGATCGGATTTTGGTATAGCTGATCAAAATCCTTTTCAAAAATATTCCCGACTATTAAATTTTGTTTACCATTCATTTCCTCACAAGGGTATGCTTCGCCATCTGTACCAATCCCCATCATGGAACTGCCGGCACCACATGGAAACCTCATACACATATAATTTCTTGATGGCGTAATAATATTTTTTAAAAGATTGCTCAAATTTCTTACTTTGAGCTTACTCTTTGATTCAACAATTCTATCCATGAGAGCTAACATCTCAATTGGATATTTTTCTCGAAAATCGTCAGGAGTTTCAAGTTCAGACCTTCCTTGGCTAGAAAAATAAGGCCCAAACTTAATGGATCCTATTCCAATCTCATCTGCAAATTTAGGATAGCATCTAAGGTCTTCCGGATCTGTAAGCACAGAACATACTCCGATATTAACACCCTCTTCCTGTAGATACCTAACTCCTCTTAACGTATTGGAAAAACTACCTATGCCATCAGGATATACCCTATTTCTATTGTGGACTTCGGCGGGACCATCTATACTAACTCCTACATGAATATTATGCCTCTTAAAAAATTTAGCTATATCTGGTGTGATTAGCGTTGCATTGGTTTGAATCGTAACATTTAATTTTTCTTGCAATCCTTGTGCTGAAATATATTCCATTGTTTCCTGTATTAATGGCATTCGTGAAACTGGCTCCCCTCCATGAAATTCTAAATGGAAGGGGAAACTATCGTATTCTCTAATTCTATCGACTACCCTCTTAGAAACATCCGGAGTCATTATTTTTTTAGAATCGCTAAACGCATAGCAATATCTACAAGCCAGATTACATCCATTTGTAGTGTGCAACACAGCAAGGCCTATTTTCTTATTCCTATTTTGTGTGAAAGATTTACAGGAGGATTCATCAACGCGTAATGCAGACCTTATGCCTCCAACAATAAGTTTTTCAGACTGACTAAAAGAAGCATTCCCAAGTAAATCATAAGTATCTTTATTAACAATAGCCCATGAAGAATTCTCTGGATTTATGAGCAAAAATTTATTAGAATGTCTCTCAATATAAAATTGCCGCGCAAATTTTGATCTCAAAGAATCAATTATCTTTGTTTCAGTTATTGTTTGCCCAGTCACTGTTTTCCCAGTCAGATCCATTTTCCCAACCGCCGTCGCTCCATTCACTGCCGTCGTTCCATGCAAGAGAATCTAGGCCATTTAATTGAGGGCCACCTCTTACTGGATTAACACTAGCTAAATACAAACTCTGTGGAGTAAAAACTTCATAAGATTTTGATTCAGTCGCGCTTGCGGGTTCATATGCTTTTTCCATATAAAAACGATACGAATCCAATATTTAAAGATTGTTATGCCAGAGTTTTATCTCAATATCTCAATTCCACTTGTCATTCCTTTAATAAAATAACCATCCCATGATGAAATATTTATTCCTGTACAAACTCCAAACTCACCACATTCCCATTCCGATACATCAACCCACTTGTTGGTATCGTTAGTACTACTATTGTACCATTTAATAACATGATCCTCATCCGTCCCATTAACCCAACCCTCGCTAATCGCCCCAGTCAAATTAATCTCAACACTCCCATTACTAAACTTCAACTCACTCAAACTTATACTCTCTTCTCCAGCCCCAACCTTCTTACTCCCAGGAACTGTCAAATTACTACTTTCATTAGCATATACCCAATAAGCTTTATTCCTCTGTAAATCACTCTCATGGTATGGCGCCAACCTATACTTACTCTCCACTGCATCCAATGTAACGAATTGTTTCTGAACTTTGTTGCCAATGTCTGAAGAAACTCCGATATTAGAAGCTAATGCAAAATCACCACTAACACCAAATGCTCCAAACGCATCTCCATCAACTTCCACACTTGCGTGGCTAACATTATCCACTCCAGAATAACCAATCAAGTTCCATCCTTCTTCTAATGTAATATTAGCGTCTTCAGTAGCACCCGCCACATCATCAGTCCCAAAGCTAATCATATTCCAACCAGAATAAAGTGGAATTCTATTTTGATAGTCCAGCGAATAATTTCCAACACCAGTCACATTAAATGTGTGCATGTCTGAAACTGAAGCCACCATATAACAGTCGCTACAAGTACTAGATGCACTCTTTATCTTAGGATTAGCGCTAATGCCAGTGCTATAACTTGTTATGTTCATAGAAGAATCCACCCCATCTCCTGCAAGTGAAGAATCAATGAAAACGTAATCCTCAGTTATCTGAATCGTGTCCCCTAGGATAAGGTCGCCTACAACATCCATATTATCCTTAAATGAGTCAGAAGTCCATTCTATTTGACCATATGAATTGTTATAAATTAATATATTACCCGATGATGAGAAATGCCCCTCATCTAACTCCTTACCAGAATTATTCCATGAATCTAAATTAATAATTCTATTCCCATCTGCATAAGATAATTTTATACCGTTTCCAGAATGTATATTAGAATATGACTCTATGTCTCTCAGCAAATTCTGATCTCCACCATAAATTGTTATACCACTTCCATAATTGTATCTTGTCACAACATTTGTCATATTATTTGAGGATCCCCACAGATATACTCCATCTGAGCCCGAATTTTCAACCGTGATATTAATTAATCTATTATTATTTGAACCCTGGATAACCACCCCCTGATATGTCGCATTACTAACAAATATGTTAGAAATTGTATTATTCGAGGATCCCTCGTAAATCTTTACCCCATAATCCCCTGCATTTGTAGAGATATTAGTAACCACCGAACCGCTAACATTCCTAAAGGAAACCCCTCCTCCGCTAGGGTTGGATATACTAAAATCAAATACTGTTATATTATTGTTTCCAAAAGAGTAGATCCCCCCGGATAAGCTCACTCCACCTATCTCATACCCGTTACCACCCAAAATCACATCATCTATTCCCGTTATAAAACATGTCCCAGTCGTACTCACATCATTATGCAAACCATATTCCCCTCCAGCTATATCTAAAATTCCACACTGCGTCAAATAAGTAGAATTGAATTGGACACTGGCATTTCCAACTTTTCCCAACGTGTCATTACAATAAAGAGTCCAAGTGTTAGACCCGTCTGTTCCGCTCAAGTCGCTAAAGTTAATTCCAGCAGAAATCGTAGAAGAATTCGCTGTTCCATTATTATACCAACAAGAGTCTAATCCAGAATCGTCTGTCGCTGTATAATTAAGTTGAGAGACATTTATATCTTGATATAGTGCCTGGACTGGGTAAATAATTGTAACATTTGGGCCAAATGCATCACAACTTGCATTCTGTCCACCATCAGTTATTATCCAACTGTGAACTCCAATCAATGTATCATTCCTAGCTGAACCACCTTCACAATACTCTGAAGAGCCAAATCTAACGTTTTCTGAATCTGATAATGCGGGCGAAAGTGATGCCCAGCCTGTTAGCAAAGAATCATAATTTGCTGTCGATAATTGAGAATCATAAAGTAGATTGACAAAATTAGTAACTGCTGAAACATTCCAAGAGCCTATATCTTGATCAAAGGGGGAATTCCTAAACGTGGCCTCCATATTTGTAACGCTTGAGGTGTCCCAGTTGGAGATGTCACCGTTGAATTGGGAGTGAGCAAATGTTGTAAGCATGGTTGTAACGGAAGATGTGTTCCAGTTGGAGATATTGCCGTTGAATGGGGAGTATTCAAACGTGGCCTCCATATTTGTAACGCTTGAGGTGTCCCAGTTGGAGATGTCACCGTTGAATTGGGAGGTTCCAAATAAAAATCTAAAAGTTGTAGCGGAAGATGTGTTCCAGTTGGAGATGTCACCGTTGAATTGGGATGAATAGAACATGATTTGCATATTTGTAACATTTCCAGAAACGTCATCGAAGAATGCAGGTTCAGACAAGGGCGTTAATCCAAAATTTGAAGTCCCCCTAAACATGCTATCAGAACTATTTATACCAGTCAAACCATTACTCATATTGCTTAAAATATCAACTAGCATCTCCTCTTCTCCTTGATAATATAATATTCTATTTGCATATCCACTAACGCTTATATTATAGACACCTTCGCTATCATATGTGTGATCAATCCAACCACTTCCGCTAAGATTTGTGCTTGAATTTCCATCGCCCCAAATAACGTCAAAATTGTTGCAGTTATCAGCTTTGAAGCTAAATGTTGTCCCAGCCCCTTTTGAGGTATTAATTTGGAATGTAAAATAATAATTTGGGTTAAAACAACTTGCATTCTTCCCACCGTCAACCACATCCCACCCATGGAAACCAATTAATGTATCATTTCTAGCTGACGCCCCCAGGCAATATTGTGAACTACCAGCATCAAAAGCTTCCGAATCACTTAATGCAGGAGAAAGTGATGCCCAGCCAGTAAGTAGAGAATCGTAGTTTACGGTTGAAAGTTGAGCTCCATTAAACATACCTCCAAAGATAGTAACTGCAGATACGTTCCAAGAGCCTATATCTTGATTGAAAGGGGAATTTTGAAACATATCGCCCATAGAAATTACGCTAGATACATCCCAATTAGAAATGTCGCCATCGAATTGAGAGGAGTCAAACATCCCCCACATACTAGATACAGAAGATGTGTTCCAGTTGGAAATGTTACCATTGAATTGAGAGTAACGAAACATGACTAGTGTTAGAGCTAGGCTAGAGGTATCCCAATTAGAGATGTCGCCATTGAATTGAGAGGATTGGAACATCTCAACCATCGTAGTAACGGACGATGTATTCCAATTGGAGATATCTTGGTTGAATTGAGAGTCTTGGAACATACCATTCATATTTGTTACATCCCTAGAAACATTATCAAAGAATGCTGGTTCGGTTAAGGGAATTAATCCAAAATTTGATGTATTCCTAAACATATCATCAGAGTTATCAATACCACTAATACCATTTGAAATATTTGTTAGAATATCTATCAACATGTCTCCCTCACCTTCATAATAAGATATCCTATTAGCATAACCATTAACACTCACATTATACACTCCATCACTCACATAAGTATGTGAAATTAATCCATTTCCGCTGAGGCCTATATTTAAGCCTCCATCTCCCCATAAAACATCAAGGTCATTATAATTATCTGCTTGAAAACTAAAGTTTGTTCCAGATACTTTTGAGGTATTAATTTGGAATGTGAAATAAGTTTGCGCCTCTGCCCCCTCTCCAATGCTATAATTACTCCAACTAGTTACATTGAATACAACGGTTGCAGAATCCAATGGTGTAAAGTTATAACAATCAGAACCACAAGCTTCGCCATCTTTTAATATAACTGGGCTAGTTATTCCAGATAAATCTGGGGAATAGAGTGTAACATTGGCTGTTGAATTTAAGTTATCCCCCGCTCCATTAGATACATACTCAGCAGAATTATTCCCAATTGTAATATTGCCCGGGAATGTTAATGAATTTGAAGTATCTAGATCTGATTTGATCCATTCAATCTGACCGTATGAATTATTATAAATAAGATAATTCGTTCCTGACTTAACATCATCAATTTTAGTTCCAATTCCAACGAAATTATTATTCAAAATAGTGTTATTATAAGAGGTGTCTGGCGGACCAATAACATCGAAACCCAGACCAACGCCATTATCAGTAAAGATTGATGAATTTATAAAATTATAATTGGATCCTGAAAGTCTAATTCCAAATATTGAATTATTTGTGAGAGTTATATTTGTAAGAGTGTTATACCTTGAATTTTGTGCTAAAGATAGGCCTTCATCATTACCACCAATAACCAAATTTTCAAAACTATTGTCGTTACAATCCGTAAAGCTAATTCCGCCAGGTTGATCAAGGAAGGATGAATTCAGGATATTGTTGTAAAATATATTTTGTGCCCTTAGTCCATAGATAACGTTAGATGAAGAGTTGACCATGCTCAAATTTGATGAATTTACATTGGATAGATAGATTCCGCCACCGTTGCCAATTCCACTAACTCCAAAATTAGTTAATGTGATGTTTTCGATTGCGAGGTTAACTATATTAATGGCATATATACCCCAATCGACAGATAGACCATCGCCAGTAATACCAAACCCACTTCCGTCCAAAACAACATCATCTTCAGCTATCGTGAAACAAGTTTCATCTGTTATTAAATCACCACTCAGGCTAACATCTTCCTTCGTTGTAATAGAACTACCCAAATTATTAGAGAATGTAATATTACCTAAGGCATTAACGACTGCGCCTGTCTGCAGGTAGACTCCACTAGTAGTCATCTCAGAAATATAACTGTCTTCTAAACTTAAATCTCCATAAACATTGAAATAATATTCCGAGGTCGCATCTTCACCATTTGTAATATTTGTTCCGTTTAGGATAGTTAAATTACCGCCAGCCAAAACATTTATTCCAAATTCATCATCTGAAGTTACGTTTATTCTATGTGTCTCGCTATTAGAAACAACGGTTCCAGATATGTTCCAATCTCCATTGTGCCAAACAGTGTTTCCGCCGTTTCTAAACTCGACATAAGCACCAGACTCCACAACAAATTCCTCAACGTACAGGGTAACATTGTCATATACAACATACCCCGTTGAAGAGATTGTTATCTTTTGAGCAGTTATCTGTGAGTTTACGTAATTAGCAGTTACATTTATGCTTGCGTCCTCTGCGTATGTTATTGATTCGCCAGAACAGCTTCCATTTATACTTGGATTTGGTGATGAACAATTTATTGATTGAGGACCTGCAAAGAACTCGTGGTCAAAATTATAAACTGAATTATAATCACATATTCCATTCGGACAGATGCAATCATCAGCCACAACAGATCTTGATTCACTTAATCTTTCATAACTAGGACACATGTGCGCATTACTATCTCCATTATCATAATATGCACAATCTCCATCCTTTCCATCTAAGAAAAAAGTGTCACATAGGGAATCTGGGTTAACAACTGTAATCCCTGTCGAATCATCCACACATCCCCAATTATCATACCAAGTCCAACCTGGAATTGAATCAAGATAAATAGCATCACAAGTGCTATCCACACAACTTGCACCTGCTGGATCACATCCAGTAACAGGATCTACTATATAATCGAACTCAACTGAAGCACCAACAACTTTCAAATCAAACACATCTTGAACACCCACCAAATTAGTCAAAAACAATTTATTTTCTTCAAAATTATTTAAATTTTCAAATGTCATAAGTAATTCATTTGCATCCTTTTCATACACCTCTACACTTCCGCCATTCGAATTAGCATAAAGAGTAATATCTTTCGTATTGTCCAACTCTTGTTCAAATGTAACTCTAACAAAATTTCCAGGAGCAATTGCTGTATAGTTTCCATCAAGCGCATTTACATATCCATAAATATCTCTTAATAATTCTCTATTGAAATTCAACTCAGATGCCTCTGTAATTAAAATTATTTCATAAGTTTGAGCCGACAAATGAGGAACAACCCATCCGACAAAATCAATGAATCCGTCATTATCTACATCGAAAAATTCTAATTCATTTTGTGGAACTATTCTGACTTCTTCAGAAATCGCCTCAACACTTTCTACAACTAAAAGATCTTCAACGTCTTCACTAACAGTATTTGCTAAGCTAAGGTCGACACTTTCTCTAGGGTACCACTTAATCTGCAAACTATTAGAGCCCATTGGAACTTTCTCCATTCCTGGAACCTCATATATACTGGCGTAAACAAAAACATCCGTATAATTATATTCATCTGGCGCACTAACAATAACTCTCTTCTCGCCCTCTATAATAATAGTTTCATTGCTAACTGGGGCAGGAGTATAATATGCAACAGCTACTTCTTCTGTAGAAGAATCAATTTCCTCACTAACATTAACTAAAATAGAATTATCAGACTCATCTTGCTCAATTACAACATTTCCAGTGAACTTAAAAATACTTAAAAATGACTCAAAAAATACGTTGACAAGCCCCTTATTATTTTCAATATTTAAGGAAACTTGTCCTGTAAACATAACTGAAATCTCCTCTTCATCCTTATATTCTAATTCAACAACAAGTTCTTCTGACTCTAAAACTTCAATTTCTTCATTAATTTCTTCGTCGACCAGAACAGAAATGTTCTCTGCGAACTCAGGAACTTCAACCAATACATTTTCGTCGCTAACATTTACAACTTTCACCCACTTAACTGGTTTTCCAACAACCGCGCCATATTGCGTAACCGAAATATCATTAAGAACCAAACTCTTATTTACAACTTCGACAGGAGCAATTGGATCTTCAGTAGCTCCGGCAACTCCATATTCTACATCAGCAAAATTATCTCCTTCAAATTCCAATGAAATACTTAAGACATCACTTAAATTAACTCCAAATTCTTCTAAGTCAATTCTTAATTCAAAATTGTCTCCTAGAAATTCTTCACCGAATCCTTCAGTTTCCAACATGTAGTCAGTGCTAACAATTACCTCTCCTTCAACAATATCTAAATCTAAAGATAAATAATCGACTTCAGCCTCTCCTTCAACTAAAATTGAGCCAGGCTTAAAGGCAACAGATTTATTCCCAACGAAATAAGTAAAATCTGTATTATAATCAACATCCCCCTCAACTTCCTCATATTCATTAAGTACTACTTCTCCTGTGATTAAACTCTCAGCAGGTTCACTGCTTGATTCTGTAGGGGCTGATTCTACGGCTGGTTCACTTGGAGTTTCTTCTTGTTCTTCTTCAGCTGGTTCACTTGGAGTTTCTTCTTGTTCTTCTGTCTCCGTAACACTATCTCCAGTAATTGGAGTGTCTATTGTATCTTCTGCTTGTTCTTCTTCAGCTGGTTCACTTGGAGTTTCTTCTTGTTCTTCTTCAGCTGGTTCACTTGGAGTTTCTTCTTCCGTATTATTACCTTGGGCTTCTACCGGTTCACTTGGAGTTTCTGTTGATTCATTAGCATCGACTTCATCTTCAGAATCGCCCGAATCCAAACTCCCTCCGTCCACAATATCTAGAATAGATTGAACTAGGAGAGTAAAAGAAATTTTTGGATATTTAACAATTTTACCGATATCTCCAAAACCTTGACCCGTTTCATTAATAGAAAAACCATCTACGTAATAATTCCCCTCAGAATTCAATTCAACAAGCTCGCTCAATAAAAAAGAATAGTTCTCTGTTCTACCGTAAACCAAGATAGAAGAATTTCCAGGCAGAAGCTCCCCTTGACTCATAGAAATAACCAAATCATTGTTTCCCCCGAATAAATCATCTAATCCCAATACAACTCGACCAGATAATAAAGAATTACCGACATAAAAACCCGCGAAAAAT
>Ga0233431_1001367_pt1 | contig 42707 bp, 42 predicted proteins | sample SI_118_April2016_FD_179867 | JGI IMG/M metagenome (GOLD analysis project Ga0233431, IMG submission 179867) | Seawater microbial communities from Saanich Inlet, British Columbia, Canada - SI_118_April2016_200_MG | ecosystem: Environmental > Aquatic > Marine > Inlet | place: Canada: British... | reverse complement strand
AGCGGAAAAGAGGCCGACGGTAATGAAGAACAACGACCTGACCCTGTTCCTGACTCGGCCATGGTCGCTGTTCTTCATTACCGTCGGCCTCTTTTCCGCTGTGTTCCCGTGGTATCAGAAGTTGCTCGGTACCAAGAAATGGACACTGGTGTTTATGCCGGTATTGTCTATCGCGGTATCACTGCCGTTGTTTATGATGAACGGCCTCGTCCGCCCAGGCATTGGCGGTGCGCTGCTTCTTTTGGGCTGCTACCAATTGTGGAAACGTAATCGTGGCGGATGGGAACTCTCGGGACCCATCGAACGTCAATACAAAGAATAAACGACCCGGTCGCCCATCGGGCGGCTGGCCAAGAAGGAGACTACCGGATCTATGACCGATCTATTGTTGGTAAAGTGGTTGCTCGCCTTTTCACCCATCGCGGTGGTGCTGATCCTGATGATCGGCTTCCATTGGGGGGGCGGGCGCGCCGGTGCAGCCGGCTGGTTTACGGCGCTGATCGTCGCGGTTTTGTTTTTCGGGGCCGATGCCCGGCTTTTGGCCTTCGCCCAGATGAAGGGCGTACTGCTGTCGCTCTATGTTCTTTACATCATTTGGATGGCGCTGGTTCTTTACAACGTGGTCGACGAGACCGGAGCTATCGAGGTCATCGGATCGGGAATTAAGCAGTTAACCGCCGACAAGCCTTTCCAGCTGCTTATTCTGGGCTGGGTGTTTGCTTCCTTCCTGCAGGGTGTGGCTGGTTTCGGCGTGCCCATCGCGGTGGTCGGGCCGTTGCTTCTGGGTATGGGATTCCCGCCGCTGGTGGCGGTGGCGGTTCCGGCCATCGGGCATTCGTGGTCGGTCACTTATGGCGACATGGCGTCTTCGTTCCAGGCGATGATCGCCGTTACGGGATTGAGCGGTGAGTATCTGGCCCACTGGGCGAGTGTCTTCCTGGGGGTCACCGTGTTCATGTGCGGCCTTGCCGTGGTTCATGTCTACGGCGGGTTCAAAGCCATTCGCCGCAGCCTTGTCGCAATCGTCATCATTGGTTCGGTGATGGCTGCCACCCAGTACGCCCTGGCCACCAATGGCCTGTGGACGCTGGCCGGGTTTGTTGCGGGCATGGTCGGCATCGTCGCCAGTATCCTGGTCTCGCGCCTGCCCATGTACCGCAATGTGGAAGGCGAAGGGGCGGCGGAACAACCTTCCGAAGGGCCAAAGATGAGCCTGACGTTTGCGTTGTCGGCCTACATCATTCTTATCGCCATTGTGGCCCCCGCCGAGATCATCGGGCCGCTTCACAAGTTCCTGGGCTCGGTCAAGCTGTCGCTCATGTTCCCCGAGATTTCGACCAGCCAGGGCTGGGTCAACGCTGCGGGCCTGGGCAAGAAGATCAGTGTTTTCGGCCACGCCGGCGCGCTGCTCCTCTACACCTCGGTGCTTAGCTATTTCGTCTATGCCTCGCGCGGATATTACAAGTCCGGCGCACTGGGCCGTATTTGGGCGAAAACGGTAAAGAGCGGCGTTTCGACCAGCATCGGCATCGTCTCCATGGTGTGTTTCGCCCTGATGATGAGCCAAAGCGGCATGACCAACCTGCTGGCCGAGGGCATCAGCACGGTGTTCGGCGAAGCCTATCCGCTGGTTGCCGGGGCCATTGGCACCTTGGGCGCCTTCATGACCGGCAGCAACACCAACTCCAACGTGGTGTTCGCCCAGTTGCAGATGAGCACGGCCGAAATCGCCGCATTGAGCGTTCCGGTTATTCTGGCCGCGCAGACCACTGGCGGTTCCATCGGTAGCATGCTGGCTCCGGCCAAAATCCTTGTCGGTTGCAGCACGGTTGGGCTGTCGGGCAAGGAAGGCCCGGTTCTGGCGCGCACACTCAGTTACGGTTTGATCATGACGGCGATCATCGGCGTTCTTGCTTTCATTTACGGCACCGGCGCCGGTTGATTTAGAGGGAATCGAAAATCATGCAGAGCTTTTTCGACAAACACGGCAAACTGCTGAAGAACGGATCTTTCGTCGGTATGATCGGCATTCCGTTTCTTCTATATTTCGCCGCCATGAACGATGCCATGGGACTGGTCTATGTGCTGCTTGGCCTGATGGGCCTGAGCATGCTCGTGGCCATGAAGGTGGGTTAGAAAGCCAGGTTTCCACCGTGTTGGACTTGTATCCATTTGCGGCTCCGTTTATCCGCCTGCTTGATCCCGAAACCGGGCATCGGCTGGCTATCGGGGCGTTGAAGCGCGGACTGGTTCCAGCCTGCGGCAAGTTTGATGATTCCGTTCTTCGAACGACGGTCTGGGGCCGCGAATTACCCAACCCTATCGGAACCGCTGCCGGTTTCGATAAGAACGCCGAGGCCGTCGACGCTGTTCATCTGCTCGGGTTTGGCTTTGCCGAAATCGGCACGGTTACACCCCAGCCCCAACGCGGCAACCCCAAACCCCGGCTGTTCCGCCTTTTGGCCGACGATGCGGTCATCAACCGCATGGGCTTCAATAACGAGGGGTTGGAAGTTGTGCTGGCCCGCCTGAAAGCGGCGTCGCGCAAGGGCATCGTGGCCGTCAACGTCGGCAAGAACAAGGACGCCGAAGACGCTGTTGCCGATTATGTGACGGGCGTCAGCGCGGCGGCGGAATTGGCGGATTTTCTGGTTCTCAACGTTTCTTCACCGAACACGCCGGGACTGCGCGGCCTTCAGAAAAAGTCGGAATTGGGCTCTCTTCTGGAAGCGTCCATCGCGGCGCGAAACGGGTGCTCAGTGCCAATTCTGGTCAAGGTCGCCCCGGATTTGTCCGATGACGAATTGAAGGACATCGCCGGAACCTGTCTGGACGTCGGCATTGACGGGATCGTCGCCACCAACACCACGATTTCACGGCCCGATGGGTTGCGCGATCCGAACGCCACGCAAGGCGGCGGTCTGGCGGGCCGCCCGCTGTTTGAGTTGTCGACGCGCATCCTGCATCGGCTGTATGAACTGACCGACGGGAAGGTGCCGCTGGTCGGAGTTGGCGGTGTTTCCAGCGGGGCCGACGCCTACGCCAAAATTCGCGCAGGGGCGTCGCTGGTACAGCTCTACTCGGCGATGGTTTTTGCCGGGCCCAATCTGGTTAACCGGATCAATCGCGATCTTGCCGCACTTTTGCACCGCGATGGTTTTGCTGGTGTTAAGGATGCGATCGGAGCCGATCACGCGTGACCAGCCACTTCATGGTGAAGGGTGCGAACAGGATCAGGAAACCCAGCCGCAACAGGTGATGGGTCGCGACCATTGCCGGGTCGATGTTCAGGGCCACGGCGATAAGGTTCATTTCGGTAACCCCGCCGGGCGAAAACGCCAGCATCAATCCCTGAAAGGGCAGGCCGGTCAACTCGCTGGTCAGTAAGGCGAATACGACGGCTCCGCCCAGCATGGCAACGGCCATGACAACGGCTGATTTCACAATCCCGAAGACATCGCCTAGCGTTATGCCCGTAAACCGGCAGCCGACGGTGGCGCCGATGATAACCTGGGCCAGGGCGATTAAAACGCCAGGGGGAAAGGCCGATGTCAGTCCACCCAGATGGGCTGCGGCGCTCATGAACATCGGGCCCGAAAGAATGGCGAAGGGAATTCTTATCAATCTGGCAAGGAAATATCCAAAAATTCCGCAGGCAATAAGGATCAGGGCGTCGGGTCCGCTCAGATCGCCGAATTCGCCAAGTGCGCCGGTTCCGACCGATTTGAAACCATAGAAAAGCCGGTACCAGGCGGGGATAGCCAGAATGGTGATGGTGATGCGAATTGAGTGAATAAGCGAAATGGCGCGCTCGTCTCCGCCCAGTTCGCCGCCGATGATGACCATCTCGGAAAAGCCGCCGGGGGCCGCGGAGCAATATGCCTCAACCGGTCCGAAGCCGAAAAAGCGGCGCAGCCCGGCCCCCAGAACGACGATCATGACCATCGTGAAGCCAAGCAGCAAAAGGATGCTGGGTATCCAGTTCGCTGCCTGTGAAACGATACCGGGGGTAAACGCGCTGCCGATCATGACGCCCAGAACCGCAATCATCAGGTTGCGCAGCCGGTTGGGGGCCTCCACGGGGCCTTTGGTCGCCGCCACAATCGCCACCGCCGAAAGCGAACCGGTCATCCAGGGCAAGGGCATGTCGAGGACCCAGAACAGACCGCCGCCCATCGCGCCGATACCCAGAGCCAAACCCATTTTTGCAAAGGATCGAGCGCGCGCGCCGGTTTCCACATTCACGGGACAAATTGTTCCTTGATTATGCGTTCTTCAAGATTGTGTTCGGGGTCGAAAAGCAGTCTCGGCACGACGGTGCCATTGACCTCGACCGTGACGGTTTGAGCATCGCGAACCTCGCCGAAATCCGCACCCGCGCGCACCCGGCGCTGCATCGGATCGAGAATCTCGAAAACCACCTTCGCATTTCGCGGCAGAAGTGCGCCGCGCCAATGACGGGGCCGGAAGGCGCTGATCGGCGTCATCGCCAGAAGTTCGGCGTCCAGCGGCAGAATGGGGCCGTGAACCGCGTTGTTGTAAGCCGTGCTGCCAGCGGGCGTGGCCACAAGAACGCCGTCGCAGATCATCTCGTCCATACGTACGACGCCGTCGACATGAATGCGAATTTTTGCGGCCAGGCGCGTGTCGCGAAGCAGAGCGACTTCGTTAATTGCCAGGGCCTCGTGGTGAACGCCATGGATATCCTCAACGGCCATTTTCAACGGCGTCAGGTCAATCGCTTCGCATTCGGCCAGACGATCTGGAAGATTTTCGTCGCTGTAGGTGTTCATGAGGAAACCAACGGAGCCCCGGTTCATCCCGAAAATCGGTTTTCCTCTCTCCATGTACGCATGAAGGGTTTGCAGCATAAAGCCGTCGCCGCCGAGCGCGACAACGATATCAGCTTCTTCCGGCGCTACGTGGGTGTAGCGATCCTTCAGTCGGGCTTCGGCCTCACGCGCCTCCTTGTTTTTGGAAGCGACAATGGCGAATGTCTCGAATTTCATGGCGGTTGTAATTTTCCCTCCCGTTGCGGCGAACCGCACAACGACAGTATAGCCGAACCGTGTTATTTAGCCATGGGCGTAAATACCATCAGGCGAAACAATGGGCGGCTTCGTTGCCATCGACTTTGAAACGGCGAACCGGCACCCCGAAAGCGCGTGCGCGATCGGACTGGTGCGGGTTGTCGATGGGAAAATCATAGAGACGGAACACTTCTTGATCCGCCCACCGTCTCGGCAGTTTGTATTTACCGGGTTGCACGGGATCGGCTGGCCCGATGTCGAGAACGAACCGGCGTTTGCCGAGTTGTGGCCGAATATCGACCATTGGTTGCGCGGTGCGGATTTCTTGGCTGCCCACAATGCGCGCTTTGATCGCGGCGTCATGGATGCCTGTTGCGCAGCGGGCGCATTGCCGCCTCCGGCGCAGCCCTGGCTGTGTACCGTTCAGTTGGCCAGGGCCATGTGGGATATCAGGCCGACCCGACTACCCGATGTTTGCCGCTATCTGGCAATTTCCCTAAATCACCATCAGGCCTTGTCGGACGCGAAGGCATGCGCCGAAATTGTTATCGCAGCGCAAGAAGATGGATGGAGTTTTGCGTGATCACGCACGCCATTTTACGGGTTGTGTTTTTCCTTCTCGCGCTCATGGATGGCGCGCCAGGAAATATAGCTCTCGCCGACCGCGCGAACGCCAAGATCGCCGACCAGGGTTTCGGCCTTGATCCTCGCGGCCCCGGCATCCCGTTCCTGGAGCCGGATCAGGAAGAAATCTTTTGAATGGAAGGTGTAGCTGTCCCTTGAGCCCATGCGGTCGCGAAGAAGGGCGTCGCCCATCAAATGAAGCGCATTTGCTAGGCGATCGGTGCGGCCGCCGAGGGCGCGGAAGAAATCACCGAGATACAGAACGTAAACCGTTCCGAATGGGCCTCTTTCCTCGAACAAAACGCGTTCGGCTGACACGAGATAAGCGGCCTCGGCCTCTTCCGATCTGGGGGCTGCTTCAGGGGCCGGTTCGGCTCTCGGAACGAAGTTAGCCCAGTGCGATGGATTGACGTCGGCAACGGCAATGTTCAGTTGGTCGCGCATCTCACCCCTCCACGATAGACGAAAAACATATCGTCCATTACGCGAAAAAGTTTATGCGAGACTGGATGGGTATGCAGTGACGAGTATCACATTGCTGTAATTATTCTAAAAAATAGATAAAAAGCGAACTATCCCGAAAAATCATTCGTGACGAAGACTTTTGGTTATCCGTTGTTGCTGTTGGTCCGGCATTTTTTCGGCGCGGATATGTCGGAGGACGCTTCCTCAGCGGAAATGCTCTCCCGGGCAAAGCGATGGGCGCCGCGTCGTGGGCCTGCGCTATCGGGCTCCCTGACGGGCTCCGTGGCGGGTTGTTTTCCGTTCGATCCGGGCAGCGTTTTCCAGCCGTTGCCGTTTGCCGTGGAAAGATCGTCAAGGTCGGACTGAATAAACCGATCACCCAACAGAGTGTGCCCAATTTCGTTTGTCGCGGCTCTGGCTCGTCGCGACGCCTCGGCGTTGCCGATGTAGCCGAAGCGAAAAACAAAAAAACCGCCACCTCCGCCATGAAGTGAACACGAGCCCTCGTCGCCAACGTATTTGCGCAGGATGGATTCGCAAACGGAGTGGGCGTTCTCGGTGTTATCCGGCGAACCGGGCCTGGGCGTTCCGGGAAATTTGACGAGACGAAGGATGAAGACAGGGCCATACTTGCCCTGTTCTTCGACCAAGACATTCGCCAACGAGACGTTGCCCCGGGGCCCGCCACGCGAAGAAGTTTTTCTCCAAAGCGGATTTTCACCGGGAGTATTTGACCCCGTGTCGGCGCTAAAAAACCGCTTTCCCCTTACCGACGCGGGATCTCTTAAAAAGAACCCGGTCATACTTCCCTCAAAAACGATTGAAAATTTTCACTTCTTGTATACCGGCAGTATATATGCCTTTTGGGTGCCGGTAAATACTCCCAACTCGCAAAAACATATAAGGAAACCCCTAATAGTTGCAGGCTTTCCCCGACGTCGCGTCGCACGGCGCAGGCGGCGTTCAGCCGCCCGTAACATTCATGTGGCGTTGGACCGCGGGGGTATTTGTCGTGGGGTCGATCACGAAATCGTGACCCTTCGGTTTACGCGCGATTGCGGCGTCGATGGCCGCCGCCAACGTTTCGTCGCTTTCGCTTTCACGCACGGCGGCGCGAAGGTCCGCATGATCATCCTGCCCCAGGCACATATAAAGTTTGCCCGTACAGGTCAGCCGTACCCGATTGCACCCTTCACAAAAATTGTGGCTCATAGGGGTGATGAAGCCGACCTTTTTCCCGGTTTCGCCAACGCGCACGTATCTGGACGGACCGCCGGTGGTTTCGGTGATGTCGCTCAGGGTCCAGCGGCTTTCCAAACGTTCGCGAACCTCCGCCAGCGGAAGGTAATAATCCGTGCGATCGGCGTCGATCTCGCCCATGGGCATGGTTTCGATCAATGTCAGGTCGAAACCGCGTTCGCCGCACCAGCCCACCAGATCGGGGATTTCGGCCTCGTTGACGCCACGCAGCGCCACTGCGTTGATTTTTACAGCAAGCCCTGCCTTTGCGGCGGCATCAAGGCCTTCGAGCACCTGGTCGAGACGTCCGCCGCGGGTCAGCCGGTCGAAGGCTTTTGGATCAAGGGTATCCATGGACACGTTGACGCGCCGTACACCGCAATCGAACAATTCGGCGGCGTGTTTGGCCAACTGGGTCGCGTTCGTGGTCAGGGTCAGTTCGTCGAGATCGCCGCTGTCGAGATGCCGCCCCAACGAGCGAAAAAGGGTCATCACACCGCGCCGCACCAAAGGCTCGCCGCCACTTAGCCGCAACTTTCGAACTCCGCGATCTATGAAGGCGGTGCAGATTCGGTCAAGCTCCTCCAGCGAAAGGATTTCGGCCTTTGGCAGAAAAACCATGTCTTCGGCCATGCAGTAGGTGCAGCGAAAATTGCACCGGTCTGTTACCGAGACACGCAGATAGGTAATTTTACGTCCGAAAGGGTCTTTCATATGCCGGTTTGCCGTTTCCTGAAGAACTCTACGTTTGTTGGAACATAGTCATCTTTCCGCCATTCGTCCTCCCCAAATTTCTTGGGGTTATCGGCGCGTCAAAACACCGTATATTGGCTTGGCGCAAAGGATCGCGCGATGGGGGGTAACGGTGCCCGAACTTATGAATACCCGCGAGGTCGCGGAGTACCTTAGGATCAAGGAGCGCAAGGTCTATGACCTAGTGCGCACCAAAAGCATTCCGTGCACGCGGGTCACCGGAAAATGGCATTTCCCCAAGCGGCTGATCGACGCGTGGCTGGCCGAGGGAACCGATGTTCCGAGTGGCGTGGAACGCCGCGTCGCCTCGCCGCCTGCGGTCATTTCCGGCAGCCACGACCCGTTGCTGGAATGGAGTGTTCGCCAGTCGGGATGTGATCTGGCGCTGCTATCGGGTGGAAGCCTTGACGGCTTGCGCAGGTTCGTGGATGGCGAGGCAATGGTTTGCGCCCTTCATGTGCTCGATCCCGAGACGGGCGCCTACAATGTGCCTGCAGTGAAAGACTTGAGCGTGTCGGACGCCGTTCTCCTTGAATGGGCGCATCGCGAACAAGGGCTGGTGGTGACGCGGGGAAATCCCCTTGGCATCGCGGGGATGGCCGATCTGGGCGCGCGCGGCGTACGGGTCGTTCAACGCCAGGAGGGCGCCGGAAGCCGTATCCTATTCGATCACCTGTTAAACCAAACCGGCAAAAACCCCTCAGATTTGGAAATCCTTGCCGAGGTCGCGCGCAACGAAACGGACCTCGGTCTGGCCATTTCGGAAGGCAAGGCGGACGCCGGTCTGGCCGTTCGCGCGGCGGCCCAGGCCTTCGGGCTGGATTTTATACCCCTGCACCGGGAGCGCTGTGATTTGCTGGTGCGTCGGCGCGACTACTTCGAGATGCCCGTGCAAAAGCTGCTGGCTTATGCACGCTCGCCGGGCTTTTCCTCGCGGGCAGCCGAGATGGGCGGTTACGACGTGGGCGAAACAGGCCGGGTGGTCTGGAATTCTCTCTAGGTGACGGGTCGGGGCGCCTGCTTATTGAGAGTTTTCGACCGAGCGAAGGGTGCTGATTTCTTTCTTCCGACAATACCGTCAGAGCGGAAACGGAATGGAGGCTGAGGGTAGCCATTGCGAAATCGGAATGGCCTTCGCAGCATGGACGATATCAAGCGATATGATATTGAATCGGAACTCCCGCAATTCCTTGTTGAGCCGCGCAATCTGATCGTTCTTGAACGGGCCTTCCTTGGCGAAGTAGGCCAAACTGATATGGGGAAGGTAGTTCTTCTGGTCCGAAATGCCCAAAGCCAGGAGCAATTTGTTGCGCAGGGCGATCAACTCGTCGGGAACATGAACTTTTAGAAATACAGACATGAACGGTGCCGTTGTCCCGTCCACCTCTATCGAGTGGGCTACAGTTGGTCCCGTTGACGCGACTGCGCGGTCGCAGTGGTCCCGGACGACGTCAATCGGGGCGGAGAAATCCGAAACCAAGGTGATGTGCGGAGCGAAGATGGGCGTATTAAACTTCGATGCCAATTCAGAAATCAACGCGCGAAGTTCCGTGGTCGTATTTTGATCCGGCATAAGCCATAGTGAATGCACGTTGTATTTCCCCTCGTTGGCGGACGTGGGCATGACGAAATATACCTAGGCGCTTCCTCGCCGAACCAGTTCGGGCTTGACGACCACCGACATAGATGAAGCTTCCGGATTATCCACCCGTTTTTGCAAGGTTTCTGCGATTGCTTCGAGCATCGTGTCGACCGGGTTGATAACAGTGGTCATGTCGAAACATGGCCAGGCGGCCATCGGAATGTCGTCGAAACCAACCACCGCCAGTTGTTCAGGGATCTTTATATCCAGATATTTGGCGGCGTTAATCATGCCAAGGGCCACGGCGTCATTTACGCAAAAAACACCGTCAGGACGATCCTTGCCCTTCAACAATTCCATCCCTTTGGAAAACCCGTTTTCGTATGAAAAATCTCCATATACGATGGCGTGATATTCGAGCCCGGTGTCGGTGAGGGCCTGGCAAAAACCCTGTCTTCGCGACTCTTCGGAAAATACCTGCCGGACCCCGCCCACATACGCGATCTTCTTGCAACCACGTTTGATCAGTACGTCGGTCGCCATGCGAGCCCCTGCCAAATTGTCGCACCAGATGGAATCGGCGCCCTCCACGACTTGTCCCATACCGGTAAAGATCAATGGAACGTTGAGCCGCTTGCACTGCTCGACAATGGCGGGATCGACGCTGCCCGCCCGGACGATCGCCGCTTGCACCGGGTAGGTTAAGGCATCGCTGAGGGTCTTATTGATGTCTTCGTCGCGCTCCGAATGGACCAGCAAGCCCCACTTGGAATCGCGCTGGAGGCGTTGGGCAAGTTTGTCAAAGAAATACATGTCGTACATGTTTTCCTTGTTGCCGGAAACAACGGCAACAAGGTTGCTTTCCTGCTTAATCAACGAGCGGGCCAGCGCGTTGGGCCGGTATCCAAGCGCTTCTGCCGCAGCGACTACCTGGGTCCGGGTCGCCGGCGCTACGCTTGCTCCGGGCGTAAAGGCCCGCGACACGGCAGACCGAGACACTCCGGCTTTTCGCGCAACATCTTTGGCGGTAACTCGTTGGCCCATTAGCGAAGGTTCCCAGTGCTGGTTGTATCGCAACGTGATTCCACGTTCGGGAAAATAGATATTGCATTACTACATCGAAAGTGCAATCGTGTGCAACAAGGAATGCACACGATTGCAAACTGGCTCGCGATCAACGACGAGCCGTTGCTTCCGATACGTTAATAGGGAAAAGGCTGGGCATTTTCATGCGTGGTGTCGGGATTGATATTCAAAAGCTGAATGTCGGCTGCGGCAACCTTACCGACCTCCATGAACGCGACGTTTTGATCGCGACGGTGGGGCTCGTTGTGCTTTCGAGGTTTATCACGCTCATGTCTGACCGGATTCTGATCGAGGACCGCGACGTTTCCGCACCGCTCGATCTGTAGGCCGGAGAATAGTGGGGAGTTTCGCGGAATGGGTGAACACGCCCTTGAGGTCGATTCAATAGTCGTCAGCTATGGTGGCGGCGTGCCGGTATTGAAGGGCGTTTCCCTAGGGGTAGCACCTGGCGAATTCATTGCACTTTTAGGATCCTCAGGTTGCGGAAAAACCACTTTACTTCGGGCCATTTCCGGCTTTGTCCCTATTCAATCCGGAAACGTTAGACTCGCTGGCAAGGACATCACCAACCTCCCCCCCGACAAGCGTGAAATGGCGATGGTTTTTCAGTCGTACGCGCTGTGGCCGCATATGACGACGTCGCAGAACATCGCCTATGGCCTAAAGCTTCGCCGCATGCGGCAGGAAGCCGTTACGAAGCGTGTAGGGGAAATGATTTCGATGTTGGGACTTGAGGGTCTTGGCGATCGCAAGGTGACGCAGCTTTCCGGCGGACAGCGCCAGCGGGTCGCCTTGGGTCGAGCGCTGGCCGTCAATCTCCCCGTCCTCTTGCTTGATGAACCGCTGTCCAATCTGGATGCTCGGATTCGTCAGGTTATGCGCCACGAGATTAAAGCAATTCAACACAAACTGGGAATCACGGCAATCCACGTTACCCATGACCGGGAAGAAGCAATGGTGATGGCAGATCGTATTGTCATTCTGGATGACGGTGAAATCGTCCAGGTCGGAGCACCTGTCGACGTCTACAATCGGCCAGCTTCACCGTTTGTCGCATCTTTCATGGGTGCGGACAATGTTGTTCCGATCACGGTCGCACGCGAACAAAGCACAGTCAGGATTGCCCAGGGGCCGAACAATGACGCCGCCACTTTACCGATAAGTGCCGGAAGCGGAGATGGCGGAATTCACCTCGCCAATGGCGTTGACGGTGGGGTCAATGCGCATTTTCGCAGTGAAGCGGCGCAATTGGTGGTCGACGACGACGCCCCGACAACCAGCTTAGTTCTGCGTGGGAAGATCGTGCAAACATCCTATCCGGGAGGGTTCTACCGATACGCCATCGACGTCGGCGATCGGCGCTTCATGGTCGATGATCATCGACAGTTTTCGGTCGGCGTTGCGGCCGGCATTTGTTTGCCGGCCGATACACTGCACTTGTACCCGGCGTGAAAAGGGGACGCAAAAGCCGGGTGGCCGACGCCGAAAAATGGGAAGAAGAGCGTCCTGAATCAATATTGAGGAGGCTATCGAAATGAAACCTACTAGACTATCAACGCTGTTGATTTCCGCGGCTTTCGTTTCGGGAATCGGCGGAACCACAGCATCTGCCGAGACGATTTTGAACGTAGCAACGGCCGGCTCGCAAAATATGGTCGACTACGTTTCTGATTATCTCGGGCCCATGTTTGAAAAACAGAATCCCGGCGTGAAAGTTCGCGCCGTTGGCACCGGCCCTGGCGACGCCGGGTCGCAGAAGATTTTTGAGAAACTCTCAGCCCAGAGCCAGGCCGGTAACAAGAAATGGGACATTGATGTCGCCGTGGTTCACCAGAAAAAAGCTGGTGACATGGTAAACGCTGGTTTGCTCGGCAAATATAGAAACGATATCAAAACGGGCAAGCTGGTAACCCGCAGCACGGCCAAGATGGCTCTGGGAACGAATGTCGACGGTTTCGTCATGCCCATGTTCCATAGCCAGACCGCGCTTGCTTACCATCCGGAAATTGTAAAGAGCCCGCCGAAAACCTATGACGAGCTGATTGCCTGGACCAAAAAGTACCCCAAGCAGTTCGGCTACAACGGCATCAAAAACGGCATGTCCGGCGTCAGCTTTGTGGTTGGCTGGATGTATGCCTATACCGGTCAGGCGGCGCAGTTGATGGACGGCCCGTACGACGACTCGCTGAAAGGCAAGTGGGACGGCGTTCTGGCCAAGCTCAAAACCTTCAACGAAAACGTCAGCTTCACGCCGGGCAACGCCGGGACGCTCGACATGCTTAATCGCGGCGAAATCGTCATGGGGCCAGTATGGGTCGACATGTTCTATTCCTGGCAGGCCCAGGGCCGTGTTCCGCCGAAAATGAAGCTGCAGCTTATCGGCCCCGGCATGCCCGGTCAGCCGATGTACTACGTGATGCCCAAAATGGCTGCCAGTCAGGATTTGGCGAAGAAGTTCATCGCCCTGGCCACCAGCCCGGCGGTGCAGGCTGAAGGTATCGTGGCCAATTTCAATTGGTATCCCGGTATTGATGCCCAGCACGTGCAACCGGCTCTCGATCCGGCCGTGTGGGCGAAGTTGTTCACGGACGTGACGCCGGAAGAACTGGCCTCGAAGGGCAAGGCATTCCCGATTGCTCCGTTCTTCGATGACATCAAGGAAGCCTACGAGAAGAAGGTCGCGAACTAAGGTGATCTCCCTGCGGGCCCCCGGGGGAGGGTTCCTTCTCCCCCGGGGGCACTTTTCCGCTCCATCCGAAAGCCGGGAAAATGCGTGATAATCGGTTTCTTATGATTTGCTTGGTGGTGCCGGCCCTGTTGCTGGTAATCGCTCTGTTCATCTATCCGCTTGCATTTTCGCTGGTGACGGCGTTTGAGCGCGAGGGAGCGTGGACCTTCGCCAATTTCACCAAGGCTTATGACTTCTATTCGTTGGATATCTATTTCACGGTCATCATCATCGGAATTTCCACGGTTCTCATCGGCATGATTTCGGTGGCCATTGGCGGATACCTGACCCTCGGTGAAAATCCGTTGGCGGTTGCCATCCTTAAGTGGCTCTATCGCTGGCCGTTGTTTATTCCGTTTATCGTCGCCGGCCAGTTGATGCGCACGTTCCTCGCCAAAAACGGCATGATGAACAATATGTTTATTGAAGCAGGTTTGCTTGAACCGTTGCAGGCGACGAGTTTTCTCGATTGGCGAGGAATTGTCATTACCTTCGTCTGGAAGCAAACGCCTTTCGTTGCTCTCCTTGTGGCCGGTGCGATGGCGTCGCTCGACCGCTCAACCATAGAGGCGGCAAGGAACCTGGGCGCCAAGCGTTTGCGAATCCTCCTTCAGATCGTTGTTCCTCAAGTTCAGCAAACCCTTTCGGTCGGACTGATCTTATCGTTTGTCACGATGATGTCAGTGCTTTCGGTACCGATGATGCTCAATGCGAAAACGCCAACCATGCTAACCGTCGATATGGCGTTCAGAATTAATTCGTACGGCGATTACGGCGTCGCCAATGCCCTTGGTTTCATCTCGTACTTGATGACAGGAGTGGTCGCCTGGGTCTATTTGCGCCAAGGCGTTCGCAAGGGGGGCGCGCCATGATCCGGAATCTCTCGATGGGATGGTTTGCCCGCGCGCTGATCCTTGGTCTTCTTGCATTCATCATCTTCGGGCCATTGTTGAATATGGCCCTGTGGGCGGTTACCGAGAAATGGTATTTCCCCCACAAACTACCGCTTGAATATGGTTTCCACTATTGGGAGCGGGTGTTCCGGCCAACCGGCCATGCCATGGAATCGCTGTCCGTCAGCATTGCCATCGCCTTGTTCACGGTTGCGGCCTGTCTGGCGGTTTCGATCCCGGCCGGCTATGCGCTGGCGCGAAGAAGCTTGCCCTGGCGTTCACTTTTCCTGCTGGCATTTTTGCTGCCTCAGGCGTTTCCTGCGGTTGCCGTTTACATCAACATTGGCAAGATTTTCTATACCATTGGATTGAACGGTACGATCCTTGGCGTTGTTCTGGTTCATACGGTGCATGGGCTGGTGTTTTCGGTTTGGATTTCGACGGCGGCTTTTTCGGCAATCGATTCAGAACTGGAAGAGGCGGCACGCAACATCGGTGCTTCCGGCCTGCGAACGTTTTTTACCGTAACGTTGCCGCTCGCCATGCCTGGGATAATGGCCAGCGCGATTTTTGTTTTTCTTGAATCTTTGGATGAATTTACGGGCACGTTCTTTGTCGGTGTACCCGATATTACGACCCTGCCGATCCTCTTGTTCACCGCCAGCATGGAAGGCAACTATCAAGTAGCCTCGATTACCGCGCTCATTCTTCTGGTGCCGTCGGTCGGCTTCATGCTTTTCATCGAGCGGTTTTTGAAGTCCGATGTCTTGGCGAAGGTCGGCGGTTAGGTGAAAGGGCGGTGTTGGCGAATAGCGGGTTCACCCCAACAGCAACGTGTCGTCGTCCAATTCCTCGCCGCGCACCTTTTCGAACATGTGCAAAAGGTCCTCGACCTTGAGGCCGCTGCGTTCATCGCCTGATACGTCCAGCACGATCTGGCCTTCATGCAGCATCACGGTGCGTTCGCCCACATCCAGCGCCTGACGCATGGAGTGCGTGACCATCATGGTGGTCAGTTTGCGTTCCTCGACGATGGTTCTCGTCAATTCGATGACGAAGGCGGCGATCTTGGGGTCCAGCGCCGCCGTATGTTCGTCCAGAAGAAGAATCTTCATGGGGTTGAACGTGGCCATCAACAGGCTGACGGCCTGTCGTTGCCCGCCGGAAAGCAGCTCCATGGGATCGTCGAGACGATCCTCCAGCCCCAGTTCAAGTCGCGCCAGTCGGCGTTTCGCCTTCTCGCGCAGGGCTTTCCCCGTGGCTGGTCCGATGGTGCGCTTTCGCCCACGGGCATTGGCCAGACCGAGATTTTCGATGATCGACAAATTGGCGCAGCTTCCGGCCATTGGGTCCTGGAATACCCGGGCCGCCAGTTGCGCGCGTTGGTGCGTTGGCCAATTTGTGACGTCGGCGTCGTCGATCAGTACACGACCGGAATCGGGGACGGCTTCGCCGGAAAGGGCGTTTAGCAGCGTGGTTTTTCCCGCGCCATTACTGCCGATAACGGTGACGAACTGGCCTTCGGGAATATCCAGCGAAATGCCGCGTAAGGCGGGCGTTTCCATGGGCGTTCCGGCGCCAAAGGTGATGCGAAGGTCCTGGACTTCTATCATTTCAACGGCCCAACCACGCGTTTGTCCTTAACGAGGGCGCGTTTTACCGGAGCCCTGACAGACGGAAGAACCATCGCTGCGGCCACCACCAGCGCCGTGATGAGGTTGAGGTCCTGCGCCTTGAGGCCGATAAAGTCGGCGTTTAGGGCCATGGCCACGGCGAAGCGGTACATAAGCGAGCCGGCGATGCAGGCGAGCGTCGCCAGGAAAACGGTTCGGGGCAGAATCACCGCTTCGCCACCGATAACGGCGGCCAGCCCGACCACGATGACGCCCACACCCATGGTCACGTCGGCGGCACCCTGGCTTTGCGCGAACAGCGCTCCGGCCAGCGCGACCAACGCGTTGCTGAGCGCCATTCCCAGGAGAATATAGAAGTTGGTGTTGATCCCTTGGGCGCGGGCCATGCGCGCGTTGGCTCCCGTCGCCCGCATGGCGAGACCGATTTCCGAATTGAGAAAACGGTCCATACCCACCTTGGCGATGACGATCAGAACGAACAGGGCCGCCGGAATGGCCATGTAGGTTGGAACGCCAAGGGCTTCCAATGGCGTGAAGACAGTCTGCTCGCCAAGCAAGGCGACATTGGGTCGCCCCATGATCCTGAGGTTGATCGAATAGAGCGCGATCATCGTCAGGATACTTGCCAGAAGATGCAATATCTTCAGACGCACGTTCAGCCAGGCGGTGATCAATCCGGCTCCCGCCCCGGCCACGCAGGCAACCAGCGTGGCCAAGAACGGATTGAAGCCGTTGACGATAAGTATCGCCGAAACCGCCGCCCCCAAGGGGAAGCTGCCGTCAACCGTCAGGTCCGGAAATTGCAAAATCCGGAACGACAGATAGACGCCCAGTGCGACCAGCGCGAAGATCAGGCCGGTCTCAAGCGTACCTAGAAGGGCAATCAGGCTCACGTGGTGGTCCTATTTCACGACTTTAGTAGCTTCGGAAATGACCGCGTCGGGAATGGTGACGCCCATTTTCGCAGCGGATTTAACGTTAAGAAAAAGGTCCATTTTCTTGACGCCGGATACCGGGATCGAGCCCGCAGCCTTACCCTTGAGAATGCTCAGCACCATTTCACCGGTCTGGCGGCCGACCTCGTAATAATTGAAGCCGAGGGCGGCAATGGCGCCGCGGGGAACGGAGTCCGTATCGGCGGCGTACACCGGAAGCTGGGCATCGATGCCGACCTTGACGACGGCTTCAAAGGCCGAGACCACGGTGTTGTCGGTCGGCACGTAAAAAGCGTCGACCTTGCCAACCAGCGCGCGGGCGGCGGCCAGCACTTCGCTGGACTTCGGCGCAGCACCCTCAAACACTTCAATGCCAAGTGCCGGGGCGGCTTTCTTGACTGCATCCAGCGACGAAACCGAATTGACCTCGCCCGGATTGAACAGCACACCCAGCTTTTTCACATTCGGCGTGATGCGCTTAATCAACGCGATATGCTTGTCGATGGGGGCCATGTCCGACGTGCCGGTGACGTTTTTGCCGGGGTTTTCCCAGTTGGAAACCAGCTTCGCCGCGACCGGGTCGGTCACCGCGCTGAACACGACCGGGATCGTCTTGGTCGATGCCACGACCGTTTGGGCCGATGGCGTCGCGATGGCGACAATCACGTCCGGGCCGTCGCCGACGAACTTCTTGGCGATCTGGGCTGCCGTGGCGACATTGCCCTGGGCGCTCTGATAGGCCCATTTCAGATTCTTGCCTTCAACGAAACCGTTTTCGGCCAGCACGTCCTTGACGCCCTTGCGGCAGGCGTCCAGCGCCGGATGTTCAACAATCTGGGTGATGGCGACGAATTTGTCGGCAGCGAGCGCGCCGGTCGTCACGCAAATGGCGGTCAGGGCCGCTGCGGTTAGGCGAAATGCATTCATGATAACTTCCCCTAGAATCTTTTGTGGTTCGCGAACCGGCGCATATTAGCGGCCTTCGCCGTCAGGAAAAGGAAAACTTCGGGCCTTTCACGCTATTTCGCCCTATATGATGCGTTATGAATAGCCTGGCCATAGATAAGCCCGCCGCAGAAACCCGAGTGGTCGTCGCCATGTCGGGCGGCGTCGACAGTTCGGTGACGGCGGCCCTTCTGACCGAGGAAGGCTACGACGTCATTGGCGTGACCATGCAGCTATACGATCACGGCGAAGCCATTACACGGCCCGGGACATGCTGCGCCGGGCGCGATATCTATGATGCGCGCCGGGTCGCCGACTCCATTGGCATCCCCCATTACGTGCTGGATTTCGAGGCCGAGTTTCAGGGCTCCGTCATTGATGATTTCGTGGAGACGTATCTGGCGGGTGAAACGCCCATTCCGTGCGTAAAGTGTAACCAGACGGTCAAATTCCACGACCTTCTGGGAAAAGCGCGCGGTCTGGACGCGGATGCGCTGATTACGGGGCACTATGCGCGCTGGCGGGTGGGGCCGGACGGACCCGAGCTTCTTCGCGGAACCGATCATACGCGTGACCAAAGCTATTTTCTGTTCGCTACTACTCGCGAACAGCTTGGTTTCCTGCGCTTCCCTTTGGGCGGCATGGACAAGACGGAAACCCGCGATTTAGCGAAGCGTTTCGGCCTGCAGGTGGCGACCAAGGCCGATAGTCAGGATATCTGCTTCGTTCCTGTGGGAAAGTACGTCGATGTTATCGACCGGTTGCGGCCCGGCGCTGCCGAACCCGGTGAAATCGTCGATGTGGATGGAAACGTTGTGGGCGCGCACGAAGGCATTATTCATTACACCATCGGCCAGCGCCGGGGATTAGGCATCGGCGGCGGCCCGCCGCTGTACGTGGTGCGCCTTGAGCCCGAGACGCAGCGCGTCGTCGTTGGTCCTCCCGAGGCATTGATGAAGGACACGTTGAAGGTGCGCGAAGTCAACTGGCTTGGCGCGGGCGAAGCGCCTCCTTCAGAAGGCACCCCCGTTTCGGTCAAAATCCGGTCGACCAAACCGGCTGTTGGCGCGACCGTTTTCGGTGGCGAGGACGGCGCCGCGCAAGTCGTTCTTGACGAACCCCAGTCGGCCATCGCGCCGGGGCAGGCGTGCGTGTTTTATGATGGCGAGCGTCTTCTCGGCGGCGGTTGGATCACGCGGGAATAAGAAAAAGGGGCGGCCCGTAGGACCGCCCCAATGTCTTTCGAAAACCCGTATTGGGGATTTTCTTTATTTCTTGAAGACCAGCTTGATGACTTTTTCCTGGTACGAGTGACGCACCTGGGCGTTATCAAACGCGGCAACGCCGAAGTAGTACTTCTTGCCAAGATCGTCGAACTGGACGTCGGTCTTGCTGCCGGTGGTCAGCTTGCGGGCAATTTCGATGGTCCAAACACCGTTGGCCCACTTGGCACCGGAATTAATGTCGCCACGGTCGCCGGTCGGACGCTGGGTCTTGATGGAAGCAACTTCGTCGCCAGCCATAAACTTGCTGTCGTCAAAGGCAACGGCTTCGCTGGCGGGAAGCCAGTATGTGCCACCCTTGTTGGCGGCCATGCCGTTCTTGTTCATGAATTCGGGCTTGCCGTCCTTCATGCCGATGTTCTTGTATCCGCCGCCGGTCTTCTTGTCGCTGTGGCGGCCGGCGCCTTTGGCCTTTTTGGCGTCATAGCGCTGATGGTCGAGATACTGATCATCAATGTAGCCGAGAGGCAGGGAGCGCACGGACTTGACGTGCCAGATGTCGCCCAATTCGCCTTCCTCTTCGGTGTACTTGTTGCCGTAGGGCTTTCCGGGTTCGCCGGAATGGCAAGCCATCTGGCAACCGCGCTTGCTGAAGCCGAAGATCGATTCATTGATGTCCCAGATCAGGGACGCCTTGTCTTCGTAATAGACGTTGTTGTCGCCGCCCTTGTCGTTGGCGTCTTTCAGCTTTTTCCAGCTGCCGTCGGCCTGCTTTTGGTAGGGGGAGCGCTGATAGTTTAGGGTCGCGTCTTTGTACTGCAGCAGGATGTAGAGGTTATCGCCGTCATAGGCGGCCTTCATCGTGCCGGTGGTGCCGCCGGTGCCGCCGAAGTTGGCGCCCTTGACGGTGGTGATCGGAATTGCCGGAGCCGAACCCCAGATGGCGTCGTTGGCCATGCCGTCGAGCGTTGGCGCAGCCGAAGCTTTGATTGCGTTAAGGGTATAGTCGTCGGCCGAAGCGGACGAGGTGGCAATCAGAAGACTGACCGGCAGAGCGGCCAATGCGGTGATCGCTAGACGTTTCATTGAGTACCTCCTTAATTATGGTGGTTACTGGTTTGGGAAACCTGCATCGCCTCCACCAAGGCGGAGCAGGCGTTTCGTGGTTTAGGGTCGTTCGAATTCAGTCTCTTTGGCGTGGTCCTCGTGCCAGCCGGTTATCATCATGCGAAAACCGGAGGTGGCTGTAGTTCCCATGGTGCCCATGTAGATGTGGCCCAGCAGGAACATGGTCAGCAGAAAGCCGATTACGTAGTGGGCCACTGCGATTGGAAGCAGGCCGTCCATCCCGAACAGTTGGGCCGGGGCCAGTTCCGGGAAAAAGAACGCAATGCCGGTAATGATCAAAAGCGGCATGGCCACATACATGACCAGCAGATAGGTGATCTGCTGCAATACGTTAAATTTAACCTCGGGGGTGGGTGAAACCGGTGGTGGCGCGCCCTTGAAAATGCCCAGCGCCACGTAGGCGTTCTGTTCGTTCAGGCCCGAAACTAAGTCCTTCAGGTTTGGCAGATATTGCCGCAAGTTGCCGGACGCGGAGTTCCATATCAAAAAGGCGATGTACAGAACGCTGATCGCTATCCCCGAAACGTTGTGAACGGTGCGCGCAACATCGAAGCGAATAAGCGGGACAACAGGGTCAGTGAAATGCAAGCTGGCTCCGGAAAGGATCAGCAGGACCATCAGAAGGGCGTTGACCCAGTGCCACAGGCGCAACCAGACAGGCATGATGTAAGAACGCTCAGTCATTGCGCCTTCTCCTCCACAAGCCGGATATAATTCGCAGTAGGGAATGAAGACTGATGCCGCCTATGACCAGGGCCGCGACAATCCCAAATGCCTTGTCCAGGTAGAGGTTGCGGGTGGCGCCGATGACGTAGGCCTCGTTGAGGATGACGCTGTTTATGAATCCAACCTCGTTTCGCTCTTCCTTTACCAGATGCCGGTACAGGCGAACCCGCAGGGTGGAATCCGCTGAGTGGCAGGCCACACAGTTTTTCTCGGCCTTTTCGGCGTTGACGATTTCGTGGGACAGCACCTTCTTCGGAGCCGGCGTATGGCATTCAACGCAACGCACGGCGGCCCAGTGCAACGGGTTGTTGGGCAGCCACTCGTGCTTGGCCGCCAAATCGGGGCGCGCTTCCTTGGTCATCAGTGCGAAACGTTCTTCCGAGTCGTGGCATTGCAGGCACATGGTGTTGTCCTGCTGCACGGCTTTGCGCGGCGAACTTAGGTACATCTCGTGCTGAAAGACGTGCGGATCGTGGCAGGTCGAACAGGTGAATTTGTCCTTTATGCCGTCCTTGGCGTGGACGCTTTCGTCAAACTGCATTTCAATGCGAAGGAATTTGCGCGTGTGGCATTCGTCGCACCAGTTGATTTGCTGCTTGTCTTTTTCCACATGCGGCGTTTCCTTGAAGCCCTTCACGTGGCAGGCCAAACATTCAACCCGGCCGTGATTGGAATCTTCGTAGACGGAGGGATCGACCAAATGGGCCCGCAGCTTTTCCTTGTCCACATTGGGACGATCAAGCGCATCGAAGCTGGCCTCGGAATGACATTCCAGGCATTTGGCATTCGAGTCCTGAATTTTTTGCAGGTCTTCAGGCGCTATGGGTTTTCGTTCGATCTGAGCAACGGCCGCAGTGGTCAAGAAAACCAATCCGATCGTGGCCCAAACGACCATTCTTATTGCTGCCATGGATTTTGCCGGTTCGGCACCTCTCCTGTTTTTGTCGTCCCTTCGGAAATCATCCAATCATCGCCTAATTTCCGAAGTTGCGAGGCATTCTTATCGTTCTAGATCAACGGTGTTAGCGTATAGATGTATATTTGTAGTGGAGTATATCTATTTGTCGATTTTGACCCAACGTTTTTTTTAGTTACAACAATTCAAATTTGCGGGTAATTGAGAAATAATTGTGATGATCGTCAGCACATACCGGGTTCTTGCGTTTTCCGAGGTGTGGGGGGTATCGCCGATAGTGCGACGCGACTAATATCCGAAAAAACCACAATTCCTTTGGAGTTCCACCCTTGGGCTTTTCTGCTCGACTCGTTGCCAGCGCCTTTCAGGCCACGTTACCCGTGATCTTGGGCTACTTCCCGTTGGGCTTCGCTTTCGGGCTGTTGTTTGTCGAGCATGTGGGCCTGCCGTGGGGGTACGCCACGGCCATGAGCCTGATCGTCTTCGCCGGGGCCTCGCAGTTCCTCGCCGTCGGGTTGCTGGCTGCGGGCACGGGCGTATTTGAAATTGCCGTGGCCACCTTCATTCTGAATGCACGGCACGCGTTTTTCGGATTAAGCGTATTGGAACGCTGGCGTGGCGCAGGCGTAAAAAAGTTCTTCCTGATCTACTGGCTGACTGACGAAACCTACGCGCTGATGACCAGCCTGAAGGCTCCACCCGAGAGCAAGGAAGCGGATTTCCACGTACTGATCTCGGGCATCAACTATTCGGCTTGGTGCATTGGTTCGACAGCCGGGGCTTTGGCGGGGGAGGCCTCGAGCTTCGATACCACGGGGATGGACTTCGCCTTGACCGCGCTGTTCGCGGTTTTGCTGGTCGAACAGATGCGCCAGGTGCGCGAGGCGTTCCCCTTCGTTCTGGCCTTTCTGGCGGGCATTGCAACGATCGTGGTTTTCGGCGGTGCCAATATGCTGTTGATTTCGATCTCGCTTAGTCTCGCCTTGCTGATCGCCAATGGGGCGCGAAGGGGGTGGGCGTGAACGGATATATCTGGGCCGTCATTTTCGCCATGGCGGCGGCAACGTTTGTTAGCCGTGTCGCGCCTTTCGTGTTTTTGGGACGGTTCGCCGAAAGCCCGGCCATTCGCTTTTTGGGCCGGGGAACACCGCCCGTCATCCTGACCCTGCTGGTCATTTATTGCCTGAAGGATGTCGCCATCACCATGGCGCCCTACGGTATGCCCGAAGGGATCGCGCTGGCCGTAACCATCGGCTTGCACGCGTTGTTTCGCAACGCGCTGCTCAGCATCGGCGTTGGTACGGGGACCTACATGGCCATCGTACAAACCGGCATTCTTGTCGGCTAACGGGCTGAGTTCTCCCGCCACAGGATATAAAGGCCGCTGGCCACGACCAGGGCTGAACCGGCAATCACGAAGCCGTCGGGTACGTCGCCGAAGAAGATGTAACCGTAAAACACCGCCCACAGCATCTGCGTGTACATGAAGGGAGCGGCGATGGGGGCGGGGGCGTGCCTGAACGCCATGACCAGAAAGATGTGCGCCATGCCCACGAACATCCCGGCAAACGCCATCAGCGCCAGGTCGCCCATGGGCATGGGGGCAAAGCTAAATGTCGCCAGCATGAGGACACCCGGGATCGCGAACTTCGCCCCCATCACCCATACCAGCATGGCGCCGTTCGACTCGGTGGCTCCGATCCGGCGGGTGACGATCATCGCCAAACCGAAGACTATCGCAGCGCCCAGAGCTGAAAAATAGCCCACGTCCATGGGCACCAGTCCGGGCCGCAGGATGACGACGATACCGACAAAGCCGGCCATGACGGCAGCCCACCTGTGCCAACCGACCGTATCCTTAAGCAGCCACGGCGAGAGTGCGGTAACCAGAAGGGGGGCTCCGAAAATCAGCGTGTAGACGTTGGCCATGGGCAGCCGGCTGAAGGCGAAATAGGCGAACAACGTGTCCAGCATCAGCAAAACGGCACGCAAGGCCACGCCCTTGACATTGCGCGGTTTTATGGTGCGAAGACCACCGGTGCGCGCAACCAGAATGGTGATCGGGATAAACGAAAACAGCGCCGTCAGGCTGGCCACCTGAAAGACGGAGTATCCCGAAGTCAGATATTTGACCGCAGCGTCGCCGGTTGAAAAGCAAGCGAAGGTAGCGGCGGCAAAGAAGATGCCGCGCCCGATTTTATCACCGTTTGTCATGAATCAGTCCTGTCCGTCGGCCATCGAAGGCCGTCCCTATTTCGGCACAACCTAACAGATGCGCCCAAGCCGGAAAAGGAAAGAGCTCAGATCGTGAAAGGAAGGATCAGTTCAGGCGGGAATATCTTAATTCCGGTGACGGGCGGGTGCTGCCGACGAGCTTTTCGACTTCGGTCAACACCATCAGCGCTTTGCCCAACGTTGGTTGGTCGCCGCGCCGCGACAATCGTTCGGCTCGCTCGAAGGCGATTTCCACGGCCAGTCTGCCGTGGCGATCAAAAAGCTCTTTCGCCGCCTTTTCGACCGTCATATTTTTTTTCATTGCTGAGCCTCCGCGCAATTTTTTCGTACCAACTCCCCCATCTTCAAAGGTGGTTGCAATTCGGTTTTCAAGCAATGGATAATGGTAAGAAGAAATGCCGGACCGCATCCGCGTGAAGGCGCAAATTCTGCTATACCCCCGACCCGCGGGATTGACTCGCCGCCCATCGGATCATGATCCCGGGTCGGGGCGGATTCGTACCGTGCGAGGGATTTAGTTCCGGCTCCGTTACTCAGCGGCGAGTTTCTGTCCGGCAAGGAACGGGGTCACGTCGTAGGTGCTGCCTCGAACCGTACGCGGTGTATGGGTAAGCGTCGTTTTGAAGATGGTGTCGGCGTGCATAAACAGGATCTCATTGTCGTCGTCGGCACCCACCATGCTCTCGATATTTCCCGGTTCGTTGTCGATGACGGCGACGACCCGATAGCCTCGCTTTTGAAAATCGCGAATGCCGACGGCTTTGGTATGGGGAATGAAATGATCAGGATTCAAGCCGTTCATCCAAAGAAGTTCGGACGTGAATTCAACCCCGTATTCGCGTCCCAGGGCGTTTAGGGATTCGACCGTCTCTTCCCGCAACATTTCGGGGCGGCCCGTATTGAGCGCCACGTAGGTGTTGGATTGGGTTTGGAACCAGCGGATCAGTTCCATGACCCCCGGGAACGGTTGATGCGAGGCGTTGATGGTTTCACCCAACCATAGGTACTCGCGATACCAAGGCTCAATGCGCGCGGCGTCCGGGGCGGCAACCTCGAGTGCGGCCATCAATTCGTCGAACAGGTCTTCGTGAACGTCGATACCCTCGGCGACGACGTTGGCGAAGTGGCGCGTCCCGTGTTCCGCATCATAGGCGTGCAGAACGTGCGCGATGATGGGGCGCATATCGATGATCGTTCCGTCTATGTCGAAGACGATCAGAAGCTTGTCGTTCGGGTAGCGATTGCCGAGCGTTTCGTAGTGTGCGGCAAGGGCCTGCATCCAGTTGACCATACGGTTTTCTCTTTCCTCTTTTCCTTGTGGTTATTCGGCGGCTGTGTGTTCGAGAACTTCGCGGGCGCGCGAGGCTTCTTGCTGGCGGGTCCACATCTCGGCGTACACGCCGCCCTCAGCCAGCAGGCGGGGGTGATTTCCACGTTCGACGATTAGACCGCCGTCCAGAACCAGGATCTCGTCGACGTCGACCACGGTGGATAGCCGGTGCGCGATGATCAGGGTCGTTCGGTCGGTCGAGACCTCGGCCAGGGACGCTTGGATTTCGCGTTCGGTGTGGGTATCCAGCGCCGAGGTCGCCTCGTCGAACAGCATGATATGAGGGTTTTTCAAAAGCGTACGGGCGATGGCGACCCTTTGTTTCTCGCCGCCCGAAAGTTTAAGACCCCGTTCGCCGACCACCGTCTGGTAGCCGTCTGGCTGGCTTTGGGCGAAGTCGTGAATGCGCGCAAGCCGTGCGGCTCCTTCCACTTCGGCGGAGCTGGCGTCGGGTCGACCGTAGGCGATGTTGTAATAGACCGAGTCGTTAAATAACACCGTGTCCTGCGGGACCATACCGATGGCGGCGCGCAAGCTATGCTGGTTGACCTCGCGGATGTCCTGACCGTCGATCATGATGCGCCCGCCGGTGACGTCGTAAAAGCGGAACAACAGGCGGGAGATGGTCGATTTCCCTGCGCCACTGGGACCGACGATGGCGACGGATTTTCCGGCCGGAACCTTGAACGAAATCCCGCCCAGCACGGACCGCCTTTCGTCATAGGCGAACGATACGTTGTCAAACTCGATCTCACCACCGTTGACGGCCAATGGCTTCGCGTTCTCCTCATCGCGAATTTCTGTGTACTCGTGTAGCAGGCCGAACATTTGATCCATGTCGGTGAGGGATCGCTTGATTTCGCGATAAACGAAGCCCAGGAAATTGAGCGGCATGTAAAGCTGGATCAGGTACGTGTTGACCAGCACGAAATCGCCGATGCTCATGGTGCCGCCGGTGACGCCGTACCCGGCCATGGTCATGATTGCGATCAATCCAATGGCTATAATGAAACCCTGGCCGATATTCAGCATGGCCAGCGAGGTGCCGCTTTTGACTGCCGCGCTCTCGTATTTTTCAAGGGCGGTGTCGAAACGCCGGGCCTCGTGTGCCTCGTTCCCAAAATACTTGACGGTTTCATAGTTCAGCAGCGAATCGATGGCCTTGGTGTGGGCCTCGCTGTCGGTTTCATTCATGATCCGGCGGTACTTGATGCGCCATTCGGTAACGGTCAGCGTCCAGGTGATGTAAAGCGCGATCGTCCCGAAGGTGATCGCCGCGTACCAGACCGAATACAACGACCACAGAATTCCGCACACCAGCACGATTTCAAACAGCGTCGGCAAGATGTTGAACAGCATGAAATTGAGCAGAAATTCGATGCCGCGCACGCCGCGTTCAATGGCGCGGCTGATGCCGCCGGTCTTGCGGTCCAGATGAAAACGAAGGGATAGGCGGTGCAAATGTTCAAAGGTGGCGAGGGCCGCCTGTCGCACGGCGCGCTGGCCGACTTTGGCGAACACCGCGTCCCTTAGCTCACCGAACGTCTGGGCAAGAACGCGGGCAAGACCATAGCCAAGGAGAAGCGCAATCGGCACGGCCACCACAGTTGTGGCGTTATTCGACAGCACGTCCACCGCTTGCTTGTAAAAAACCGGAACGACCACGTTGGCGACCTTTGCCAAGGCAAGAAGGCTTAACGCGATCACGACCCGTGCGCGCAGCCCGATCGCACCGGGTGGCCACAAATAGGGCAGCAGGGTGCGGATTGTCTTCAAATCCTTGCGGGAACCTTGCAGTTCGGGCATGGGGTCGCGGTGTCCGGCCATGGTTAGCTTTCGCTTGTTCTTTCGATTTCGCTGTCGCGTTCAATATGGGGTCGCGAGCGGCCACTTGCCAAGCACCCGCATTCCACGCTTATAGACGCGCGGTCCTTAACCGGAACTTTGCCACCGGCCTTTGGTGCTATTCGATAACCGAGAGGTTGTCGGCCGACGGGCGACCGTTTCCATCCGTGACCATTTCGAATTCGAGTTTCTGTCCTTCGATCAGGCTAGACAGACCGGCCCGTTCGACAGCGGTGATGTGGACGAAGGCGTCCTTTTCGCCGCTTTCCTGTTCGATGAAGCCGTATCCTTTGCGGGTATTGAACCACTTTACCGTACCGACAGGCATGACGCTCTCTCTTGCTAAAGGTTATGCTCCGGCGCGCCGGAAACCAATGGCGCGACCGGGAATAGCGTACCCCCGCAAAACAAAGAGAGGCAACAACAAAAGGTTGATTAGAATAATTCTTATAAACCCTTAGTGTCGAACCGGCAGTTCTTAATTCGGCAAGGTTTCGGCGTAGGTCCGCAAGTTATTCAGGTGTTGGGACCAGCCCGTCCGGTGAGCTTCGACCAGATAGTCCCGGTCGTCTTCGGGAAAGGCCTGCCATCCGGCGTGACTTAGCGCCAGACGGGTGCCGGACGGCGTGGTCGCCAGCTCGACCGAGACTTCGGTTTCGATGGGCCAGTCCTCGTCGGACCAGGAAAGGCGAAGCATACGGGGCGGATCAATGCGCAGGACCGTGCCCCGCGTGACAGTTCGACGCCCCTTCGCGTCCGTCCACGGTTCTTCGAAATTTCCGCCGGATTGCGGATCGAGGTGAACCCCTTGGTTCCACCAGTTCTTGAGTTGGGCCTTTTCGGTCAAGCAAGCCCAAACGCGCTCGATAGGAGCCGCGATTTCAAAATCTATCTCTATCATCCCCGATCAAATGAGGCAGAACGTTGCCGGAATCAAGCCTCGGGGTGGAATTGTCATTAATTTATAACACTCCAGCCGCCACCTTGTGCCGGTGGTTGGGCGGGGGCTTGGGGCTGTTGGGGTTGCTGGGGCTGTCCCCATCCGCCGCCGCCGAGCGGATCGGCGGGTGCGGGCGGTGTGGCGGGCCGTGGCGGTGGCGGAGCAGCCGCCTGTTCCGCACCGCAGCCGGGACGCATTTCCCCGCACACCGACTCGCGCCCGCTATAGCCCGAGAAGTGGCGGACGATTTGGGTGTAATTCATTTTCGGGCAGTAGTGTTTGAGCAGGCAATTATTACGTTGCGGCCGCCAGGTCCAGGACACGCAGTTTTTGTCTTTGATGCAAATGACATGGCATTCCTGTGGGGAAGCGGCAGCGTGGCCTATATAATTTAGTCCGACAAACATCCCTTTCCAGTAAGGAAGGCCGCCTAATTTGCCCGCCACCGGTCCGGAATTGGACGGCACGGCGCATTTCATAGTCGGGCCATCTTGCGCCGGTTGCGCGGGGGGGGCTGGAGGCTGGTTTGACGGCGGGTTCGAAGGTTGAGCCGTCGGGAAATACACGGTGGGTTGCGGCACGCCGGGATTGACGGCTGTCGGCGTCCCGGTATTTGTCGGCGGCGTTGTCGTCGTTGGTGGTGGTGGCGGAGTTGTTGTCGCAGTGCCCGGCGAATGCATGGCCACGTCCATCTCGTAAAATGGCGTGTGCTTGTATTTGCCGTTCAAATAAAGTTTTTTCCCGGCGCCGTTTTTCATCATGGTCTGCCATTTGGGATTGGACTTCGCGCCTTCCTCGTGCAGGGCCTTGAGGAACGAAAGCGTAAACAGGCTGCCGTCGGACGTCGCCGTCGAGGTTTCGCCGGGGATCGATGATGTGGCTGCAATATAACCTTTGCTTTTCAGGAACAGGGTCTTGTAGGCGTCCGGGTTGACCATTGATTTGGCCCGGTACTGGTCTTGCTCGCGGATCGAGGCGTTGACTACGTTGTTGCAGGCATCCGTCAGCGTGATGGTCAGGCGCGCGCCCTTGGCCTTGAGGGCTTGAATCACCCACGCGTAATCCAGCGGTTCATTTGAATGGAAATAGAAGAACGGCCATTTGTAGGTCTTCTGCTTGGTGCGAAAGCCGTGGCCGGAATAATAGAAAAGGATCACGTCATCCGAGTCGACCTTCAGACCATTGATCGCCGCGCCCACCTTGTTCAGCTTGAAGTTCTTTCCGCGTACCAGCGTTTCCCGAACATTCAACCCGGTCATCCGTGCGATCTGGTTTAACTCCTTTTCAATCAGCTTGCGATCGAGATCGACCATCCGGCCAATGCTTTTGTCATTGGTATCGATAACCAGAATTGCATGAAGATCGGCCGCCCCGGCGGCCATTGGCGCGGCCACGAAAAGCATGAGAAACAGCAGAGGAAATATTCGGCCCCATACCGGCAAACGACGAATAGACTCGGCCGACAATACGGTTCCCGATTTTCTCATTACCGCCCCCGTTATCAACTTTTTTGGCGCTTGTTTTCCCGTGCGCCCCATTTCGTGATATGGGAAGGATAGCACCGGAAATGAAACCCCGGCAATCGGGCCGCGACTTCGGCGGTGAAAAAAAATTGGAAAAGGCGAAGGCATTCGAATGGCGAATATGATTGGCAGGCTCTTTGACAAATGGGCCGGTGGGCGGCAACGCAAAGATCTTGAAACTTTTGTCGCCACGTTGCGTCGTATGGACGACGCACAAGTTGGTTTTATCGTTGCCTCTGCCACCGATGTCAGACACCGTCTGGCCGAACTGCATAGCATCGACCTTATGGACCCGGTCAAAGCGAATGCCGAAAATCCCAAATTGATGTTCGAATTCACTACCCAGATATTCAACCTGCAGCGCAAGAAAAAGAAGCAGGAAGCCGCCGTGCTGTCGATCTGGGTGCACACCCTTCGCGTCGTCCTGCGCCCCGAACTGGGCAACCTCTGTGACGCAATGTGGATCGAACTGGCGCGCGGCTTTCCCCATATCGAACAGGCCGTCGCCGACTTCAAAGAGGAATCCGGCGTGGAAATGAATACCGCCGGTGCCACCGATTTCCCCGTTGGAATGACCCCGAAGAATCGCGATTGACCCTCAGATGCTCTCATCTTCACCCCTCGAAACACCGGGAACCACTCTGTCGCCGACCACGAAGGGCATCCTTCTGATGGTGGCGGCGATGTTGATCATTCCGTTTAACGACGGGATCGCCAAGGCGCTGACGGCACGCTATCCGGTGGCCGAGATTGTCTGGGCCCGGTATTTCTTTCATTTCCTGCTGTTGCTGCCACTGATCGCCTGGAAAAACGGATTGGCCTCGCTTAGGCCCAAACGCATCTGGCTGCATCTGTTGCGCGGGGCCTTTACAGTATCTGCCACGTTTTTCTTTTTTTGGGGGCTGGCCAGCCTGCCCATGGCCGATACTCTGGCGCTGTTGTTCTGTTATCCCTTGTTGATTACCGCGATGTCGCCGATTTTTCTGGGCGAGAAGGTCGGGCCGCGGCGATGGGCCGCCGTTATCGCTGGAATGGTCGGGGTCTTGGTGATTATTCGTCCGGGTGGCGACGTGTTTCAGTGGTCGAGCCTGTTCGGCGTCGCTGCGGGTTTGAGCATGGCCTGCTACTGGATCGTCACGCGGCGCGTATCGACCAGCGCGCCGCCGTTGGTGGCCGCCGCCTATGCCGCCGTGTTCGGGGTTCTCTTCATGCCGATTATCCTGCCCGGAGGTTGGGTCGTACCGACATCGGGCGATGTTGGGCTGGTGGCGATCATGGGAGCCATTGCGGCGGTCTTTCACATTCTGATCGTCAAGGCGCTGGAATTCGGGCAAGCGTCGGTGCTGGCCCCCTTCGGATACACCGAAATCATTATGGCGACGACCATCGGCTATGTGGTCTTCGGCGATTTTCCCGACCCTCTTACGTGGCTGGGAATAGCCATCGTTATCGGGGCAGGGGTGTACATTTCCCTGCGTGAACGGAAACAACAAGAGGGCGCAAGCGCGTGATCGTTCAAGACCAAAGCGAAGTCATCGAATTCCTGATGCGGCCCGAAACTCTGGCCGACGGTTGCACCGAGGTGCGCAAGGTGGAGACCCACGCGTCGTTCATTTTCATTGGTAAGGCACGAGCGCTGAAACTCAAGCGGGCGGTCAAATACCCGTTCATGGATTTCTCGACCATCGAGATCCGTCGGCAATTCAGTCACGACGAAATCCGTGTCAATCGCCGGACCGCACCCGGTTTGTACCGTGGCGCGGTCGCTGTCACCCGCTGCTCCGATGGCGGGTTGGAATTTGGCGGCAAGGGCGAGGCGGTCGATTGGGTTATCGACATGGATCGCTTCGACGAGGACACGCTGCTTGACCGCAAGGCTGGGCGCGGCGAGTTGAACCGGCGCCTGATGGAGGATTTGGCCGAGGAAGTTGCGCGCTTTCACACCATCGCCGAACCCCGCGACGATTTCACGGGTCGGGGGTGGGTGGACGACACGCTTACCAGCAACGAGGCATCCTACGCGCAGTTCTCGGGTAGCACACTGGCCGCCGAGCGCGTGGCTGAGTTCAATCGGCTTCAGCGCGAGGAATTTGATAAGCAAGGCGATCTGTTGGACGAACGCCAAACGGCGGGTTTCGTAAAGGAATGCCACGGCGATTTGCACCTTCGGAACATCTTCTTGTCGAACGGGCGCGCCGCCATCTTTGATGGCATCGAATTCAACAAAACCTTTTCGATCATCGACGTCTTCTACGATCTGGCATTCCTGTTGATGGACCTCGACCGTCGTGGCCTGCGCCGGTTGGCCAACATCGTGCTCAACCGGTATATGGATGCGGCCTGGGATACTCAGGGGCTGCGCCTGATGCCGTTGTTCCTGTCCATGCGGGCGTCGGCTCGCGCTCACGTCGCCGCCGTTGGTGTGGCCGGCGCGACCGATACGGAAATGGCTAATCTAAGGCGCACCGAATCGACCGAATATCACGAGATGGCGTTTGGTTATCTGAATGTACGCAAGCCGCGGCTGGTGGCTGTCGGCGGATTGTCGGGCAGTGGCAAATCGCGCATGGGGCGCGAGATCGCTTCTTTTGTGGGGGCGGCCCCCGGCGCGCGCATCGTGCGCACCGACGTTATCCGAAAACGCTTGGCGGGCGTTGATCCCTTCACCAAACTGGGTCCCGACGGCTATACGCCCGAGATGAGCAAACGGACATACGACGCGTTTTACGACGAAGCCCGCAAGGCCCTGGAAACCGGACAATCGGTTATTGCAGACGCCGTATTTTCCAAGCCGGAGGAACGCGCAGCCATCGCCGATATCGCCCGCGATACAGACGTTCCCTTCAACGGTCTTTGGCTGGAAGCTCCGCGTGAAATCATGGAATACCGCGTCACCAAGCGGCGGCGCAATGTTTCGGATGCCGACGCGGGCGTGGTGCGTCGGCAGTTGGACTACGACCTTGGAGAAATTGCCTGGGACCGGATCGACAGCTCCGGCCCGCGTAACTGCACTTTGGAAAAAGGCTTGTTTCTTCTGGGGTTATAGCCAAAATGCACGTGTCAATCTTCTAATTTCGCTTCGTCGCGGGTATCATATTGGTCAATGCCGTTTGACAGGCGGAACCTGCCGAGGAGGACGCCATGCCGATCAAAGCGATACTCGTTCCCGTCGATGGGACGCAAAGCGCCCAGCCAGTATTGGAAACGGCGTTCGCCGTTGCCCGCGACCTTTCCGCCCATGTCGAGGTGCTTCACGTTCGCGCCGATTCGCGCAACGCGGTGCCGTTGCTGGGCGAAGGAATGTCGGGCGCAATGATCGAGGAAATGATCGATCTGGCCGAATCCGAGGCCGCAACACGGGCTGAAAAAGCGCGCGCCGTGTTCGACGATGTATGCAAGCGCTTTGAATTCCCGGTCGTCGATGGACCGCCGGGGCCGGACGGCCCGTCAGCCGCTTGGATCGATAGAACGGGTCGCGAGGACGAAGTGACGGCCCAACGCGGTCGGCTTTCCGATTTGATTGTCGTAGGCAGACCGACCGAAGACACGGATGTCTCCTCGCGCATGACGCTCAGCGCCGCCATTCGCGAAACCGGCAGGCCCGTTTTGGTGGTTCCGCCGGGCGCACCACAGACGCTGGGGAAAAAAGTCGCCATCGCCTGGAACGGCAGCGCCGAGGCGGCGCGGGCCGTGCGCCTTTCGGTGGCCTTTGTCGAGGCCGCCGACGAGGTGATTATCCTGACTGCCGAGGGAGGCCATACGCGAGCGGTCGAAGCATCCGAATTGGCCGACTATCTGGCATGGCACGGCGTTTCGGCGACGGCCCGGGCGTTCGAGATTGCGGACGGCGCCGGGGGCGAGCAACTTCTTCGTGAATGCGCGGAAATCGGCGCCGATGTGCTGCTGCTGGGGGCCTACACCCAAAGCCGGGTTCGCCAGCTTATCATGGGCGGCATAACCCGCCACGTCCTGGCCGAGGCTACGTTACCGGTGGTGATGGCCCGATAAATTTGGCCTAACCGAAAAGGTCACCCTGAACGCGAGGCGGCTGAACCTCTTCGGCCTCCAGGGTTCCGTGCGTGAACGGAACCAAGGCATCCCGCACCTCGGCAAAGGTCTTTGCCGGGTCGATCCAATTGGCTTCGCAGCTGTTTTCCAGTATGACCGGCATCCGCCCGTGGATGTGGGCGATTTCAGGGATCGGCGCGCAGGTGATGATGGTGAAATATCCGTTGTCGAAAAGACCGGCGAAGGCAAAGGGTTGATCATCCTTCGGTGCGATCCGGTTCTTGAAACGCGCGCGGCCTTCGTGGCGCCATTCGAAATAGCCGGTCGCCGGAACCAGACAGCGGTTTTCCAGCAATGGCCGGAAGGTCTTTTTTCTTTCCAGCGTTTCCGACCGCGCGTTGATCAACGGCTTGGCGTCCCATGATGCGGGGATGCCCCACGACAGTATCTGTGCCGATCCTTGGAAACCAATGACGAGCGCTTGGTTGGTCGGACGGATTTCCTCGCGCTCGGGCAAATCCGGAATTCCGAGTAATCCGAACCGTTGCAACAGATCCCGTGGCCGGGCATTGAGTTCGTAGCGCGAGCACATTCCCAAATAATATGGGTACCCGCGCGCCATTTGAAGAAATTCATTGAAGCCGGTATGACAGACGCTTGCGAAGCTGGTATCGTTCGCGCCATGGAAGAGACGCGCAAAACCGTAATCGTAACCGGTGCCAGCCGGGGAATTGGGCATTCCGTTGCCAAACGTTTTTTGGAAAGCGGCTGGCGGGTGCTGACCTGTTCGCGCGACGAAGTGCCGCCCGAATGCAAGCTGATCCCCAATTGGACGTGCCATATCCCCACCGACTTGGGCAATGCCGAGAGCGTCGCCACCTTCATCGACAAGGCGAACGAGGTTTTGGGTGACGATCCGCTGCACGCGTTGGTCAATAACGCGGGGATGTCCCCGAAAACCCCGTTCAAGGAACGGCTGGGCTGTCTGAACGGCGAGATCGACGCGTGGCGCGAGGTGTTCGAGATAAATTTCTTCGCCGCCCTCAAACTGGCACGCGGTTTTGCCACGCCGTTGCATCGAGGCAAGGGGGCGATTGTCAACGTCACCTCGATTGCGGGGCATTATGTCCACCCGTTCGCGGGCTCGGCCTATTCGATTTCCAAGGCGGCGCTTTCTGCATTGACGCGTCAGATGGCGCACGAGTTCGCTGAACTCGGGGTGCGGGTGAACGCCGTTGCTCCGGGTGAAATTGAAACCGACATGATCCAACCCGAGTACGAAGTCCTCGTGCCGCGCATCCCGCTCAACAAGATGGGGTCGCCCGAGGATGTTGCCGGAACCATCTATTTCCTGTGTTCCGAAGATGCGGGTTATGTGACCGGGAGCGAAATTTGGGTGACTGGCGGTCAGCACCTCTATTGAGGCGCCTCGCCAGGGGGGCATTTGTCAAAATGAAACTGAGACCCGAAAAACCGGCCAATGCCGTGCTTTTCTATCACCCGGATGCTGTCGAATCGGGCGCACCAGAACTCATGGGCCGACACGCAGCGGGCGAAGGGTTTTTAACCGGCTTCGTTCGCTATTCCGACGCCAAGACTTTTTTCTGCCATTGCGCGGACAAGACGCATTTCGCCGATTTTAGCGCCCGCATCGGCGCGCTTGATCCGTCGGCGAGGCCGCGCCGCTGGATCAGCCTCGAGAACGCTGAGAAAATCGGAAAAATTGGATGTCTGTCTCTTCCCACGCCGTCGCTGGCCGGGGCGGCGTGGCGTCGCCGCGCCGGAGACACGCGGGCCTATAGCATTTGCGGTGTGAACCACACCATCGCGTCGGAAAGTGTCATGGACGGGTTGGGGGAATTGCTGACCTCGCCGGTCCAGCCGTGGGACGCCGTGGTCTGCACGTCGCGTGCGGTGAAGGCGACGGTCCGCAGACTGATCGTCAATCAGGCGGAATTCCTGAACGCACGCACCGGCGGAAACGTGCAATTGGGCGTGCAGCTTCCGGTAATTCCGTTGGGCGTGCATTGCGATGCTTATGCGCCGGGCAAACAGGCCCACAAGGCGCGGACGGACCTGCGGGAGCGCTACGGCATAGAGGAAGACGACATCGCCGTTCTGTTCATGGGGCGGCTCAGCTTTCACGCCAAGGCCCACCCGTTGCCCATGTATCTCGCCCTCGAAGAAACGGCGCACCGAACCGGAAAAAATATTCATCTTATCCAGGCGGGATGGTTCGCCAACGAAGGCATTGAAAAGGAATTCAGGGACGGAGCGAAGGCGTTCTGCCCGTCGGTCAATCCGATTTTCGTGGACGGGCGTGATGAGACGGTGCGTTCGAAAATCTGGTTCGCGGCGGATATCTTTTGCTCGTTGTCCGACAATATTCAGGAGACGTTCGGGCTGACCCCGATTGAAGCCATGGCCGCCGGTTTGCCCTCGGTGGTTTCCGATTGGGACGGCTACCGCGACACCGTTCGCCACGGGTTCGACGGCTTCACCATTCCCACATGGATGCCGCCGGAAGGGGCGGGGCGGGGGCTTGAGCTTCCGGTTGCGGGCCAGTTGGCGCAGATTAATCGCGATCAGGCCTATAATTTGTACTGTGGCAACGTCAGCCAGGCCACGGCCATTGATGTTCCCGCTTGTATCGAGGCTTTCAGCGTTCTCGTCAAGGACGCTGGAATGCGCCGCAAAATGGGTGATGCCGCGCGGGCACGCGCCCTGGGAACTTTCGATTGGCGGGTCATCGTTGCCGCGTATCAGGCCTTGTGGAAGGAACTTGAGGCGATCCGGCGAAGCGCCTCTGAAATCGCGCCGCTGGCCGATGGCCGTCCCATCCATCCCCTGCGCGACGATCCCTTTGCCCTGTATTCGGCTTATCCCACACAGTCTTCCACCGGGAAATTTGCCATCGGTCCGGTTCAAGGCGCGGACAAAACCCGCCTGAAAGCGATCCGACGACGCGGTATGAACAGGTTCGCCGCATCCACCCTGCCACCGGAACCGGAAATCGATGCATTGTTGGAACGCCTGAATGAAGGGGGCGTGTCCGCGCTGGATGATTTCGTTGACAAGGCGCCCGAGGAAAAAAGGGCGGGTGTGCTGCGGGGCGTAGGCTGGTTGGCGAAGGCGGGTCTGGCGAGAATTCTTCCGGCAGCCGGCGATATAGCCCGGACCGATGGCGGCGATGAAGCCAAATCGAGCGAGGATTCAGGCGGTGGGATTGCAGCACTCCGGCGGGCGGTGATGGATTTTCCGGCCTCGGTGGGCGCGCGCAAAGAACTGGCGCGGGCGTATTTCGCGCACGGTGACCGGGCGCACGCCGTCAACGAGTATTTTCGCGCCATCCGCATCGCGCCCGATGATGCCGAACTATGGTACTGGCTGGGTATGGTGTTGCGTCATGACGGCGACGGCGCGGCGGCCCTCGAGTGTTTCAAAAAATGCAAAAACCTCGCCGGGCCACAGGCCAATCTGCTTTGCCAGCAAGGAATGGCTTTCAAGACGACCGGCAAACGGAAGGCCGCCAAAAAGGCTTTCAAGGAAGCGCTGGAGGTGGACCCCGAAAACGTCCATGCCCAAGCCGCACTTGCCTCGATGGAGGCTGCTCGAGGGCATGGAAAAGGGTACAAACGCGTCGCTCTGTCCATGAGCAAGGAAACCCACTTCGACATCCTGCGGCCGCTTTTTGACGAGTTGGCGGACGCGCACAGTGTTTTGATTTCGGGCGACCAGCGCGAATTGATCGAATTCGATCCCGATACCGTGGTTGTTTGCGAGGCCCCGTCGGGTGATCTTCAGCGGGCGATGCCGGATGCTGAATTCGTCCAGATCGATCCGAAAATGGCGGTCGAGCGTATGGTCGAATTCGTTTCGGCTATCGACACGAAGGGCGATTGACGGCGACGACCCCGAGGCCAATGTCAACGGAACGAAGGTTATCCCCAGAAATTTGGCGACATACGATATTTTGTTGTCATTGCCGATTTGCGAACAACATATGGATGGTGTAAGATTTCTGCCGCCTTCCAGCCGTGTTCGTGATTTGGAATTAGGGAAAGATCGGTGGTTGAAGATCGCCAGGAGAAACGCAACGCGAAAGGGCTGCCGGAAGAGTCCGGCGCCCCGCCCGTGGCCGACGACGTCTTTGATCGCGCCTTTGCCGAACCGGATGCCGAGCCAAAACCCGGCGCGGCCATGGATGCGCGCGGTTCGGATGAATTAGCGCCGGACGAATATACCGAGCCTTTCCATCTGCGAATGCGCCTTCCCGCCATTGCGGGTGTGATCCTGAGCGTGGGCTGGCTGGCACTGGCCTTGTTTGCGGTCAACGAGCAACTTCCTCTGAGCGACCTGTTGTCGCTTCTTCCCCATGAGTTGGGCGGTCTGGCGGCAGGCGTACTGACACCGGTTGCCTTGCTCTGGATGGTGATCGCATTTTATGAGCGCGGTCATGAGCTTCGCCGGGAAACGGAATCCCTGCGCTGGCATTTCCGGCGTCTCGCCTATCCGTCCGATCGTGCCGAGAAGCGCGTTACCGAGGTTTCCGAGGTGCTTCGCGCGCAGGCTCGTGAATTGACGCGTGCATCCGAAGAGGCTTCGGCCCGGGCCCGCGAAGTTACCGAGATGGTGCATCGGCGCACCCTTGAATTGGCCCAGGTATCCGAGGATGCCGACCTGCGCGCGCAGGCTGTCGCCGAGACGTTGCGCCGCCAGACCGAGGACCTTCAGAGTGTTTCCGAAAAGGCCACGACGCGGGCGCGCGATGCGGGCGATACGCTTTATCGGCAGTCCCACGATTTGGCGAGCGTATCGGAAAGAGCGTCGGTGCAGGCTGATGATCTTAGCCAATCTCTGAAACGCCGTAGCGCGGAACTTTCGGACGCCTCCGAGGAAACGGCGGCCCGGGCCAAGGAATCGGCTCGTGTGTTCCTGGACGGTGCGTCCGAAATGACAACCGCCGCAGCCGCTGCGGTATCGAAAACCGAAAACGCCGCGAGCGACTTCCAGGAGCGGCTCAAGGAATTACTGAAAGCGTCGGGCGATGCGGGCGATCAATTGCGTGCCGGGGCCGATATGCTGGGCGGGCACACAGACGATCTTTCCGAGAAAACCGAGCGCGCCTCGGCGCAAACTGAATGGATGCGCGAAACTCTGCGCAGGCAAACCGACGATCTTGAAGATGCGGCCCAGCGGGTCGCCGACCAGTCCTCCGAAATCGAGGGGTCGTTGGCGCGGCAATCCAAGACACTCACCGAGACGTCGGATTACGTCGCGGATCGCGCGAAGGCCATCGGCGATGGTTTGAACGATCAGGCCCGCGAGCTTATCGCCACGTCCGAGCGCGTGGCCATGAACGTGCGCGCCACGGGCGATGTCTTCCGTCAGCAGGCCCGCGAACTGGTCGAAGCATCTGATAGTTCTGTGGTGCGAACCGGGGCCGTCGGCGACGCGTTGCGGAAAATTGCCGACGATCTGGGTGGCACCGCCGAAAAGGTCCTGGGCGAAGTCAGGCGCGTTGGCGAAGAATTGAAGACGCGGCAGGGAGATCTTGGCGGCGTCACCGAAGAGACCCTGGCCAAGATTGGAGAAGTTGGTTTGGCTGTCCGCAGCCGGGCCGATGACCTGGGCAAGTTGGCCGATCAAAGCCTGCTTCGCATGAACGCTGTTGGCGAGGCATTGCGTCGGCGGTCTATTGATCTGGCGCAGGCTTCGGACAAAGCAAGCACCGGCGTTCTTTCGCTGGCCGAAGGGCTCGACACCAGCGCCCAAAAACTGGAAACAGCGGCGGATAAGGGCGTTAGTGGCGTCAACGCGGTCACCGCGTCCTTGCGTCAGAGTTTTGGCGCCATGGACGCTTCGGCGGAACGCACGGGCGTTCTGATCGCGACCTTCCGCGAGAGGCTCGATCATGTGACCGGGGCTTCCGAAAGCGCGGTCGCGCGTCTTCTTGATCTGGGCGAAAACGTCGGTGAGAGGGCGAACGACGTGGCGACCGCGTCTGCCCGCGCGACCGGCGAAATCGAAACCGTGGCGCGCGCCCTTTCAGAACAGGCCGACAAGCTTTCCAACGTGACGACCCGTTCGGCCAAGTTGATGGCCGGGGCGGGCGAAATTCTTGGCCGCCACACGGGCGAATTGGACGTGACCAGCGAAAAGGCCGAGCAGCGTCTGCAGGGCGTTGGCGAGGAGATGCGCCGGTGTCTGCGAAACCTGGTTGAAACCTCCGATGATGCGGCAGCTCGCGTGCAAGGGGTGGCCGATGCTCTGGACAAGCAGTCGGACGGACTGTCCGACGTTTCGGGGCGGGCCATCGACGATGTTGGCAAAGCAGGCGAGGCGTTGCGCGAAAGGGCGCGCGACGTGGCCCAGGTGTCGGGACGTTCGGCCAAACTGGTTTCCCTGATTTCGGATGCATTGCAGCGTCAGTCCGAAGAGCTGGGTCTGGTTTCCGATCGCGCGGTGGACCGCATTGAGTTGGCGGGGGATACCGTCGATCACCATTCGCAAGGCTTGGCACGCAATGCCGATGAAGCGGTTCGCCAGTTGAGCGGCGCCGGCGATATGGTGCGCGACCGTTCGCGCGAACTTATCAATCTTTCACAAGAGGCGGTGACACGGGTCCAGGACGTTTCCGAGGTATTGCGTGAAGGTCAGCGCGAGGTGAACTCCGCGGCCGAAAATGCCGAAAACCGTTTGAAATCAGCGGGCGACGCCGTTGAGACGCGGGTTCGTGAGGCGGGGGTTGCGTCTGATCGCGCGGCGCGCCGTCTTGACGATATCGCCGGCGCCCTGGGGCGTCAGACGGATGCGCTGGAAACAGGCTTGGACAAAGCTTCGGGACGCCTTCGCGAAGTCGGTGAAATGCTTCGTCAGCGCTCGGAGGAACTCAATCAGGCCTATGAGGAAGCCTCGACCCACGTGCGATCCTTCGGCGATTCGCTGCGTGACGAAGCCACCGGTTTGGCCGAATCCTCCGGCGAAGCGGCAGACAAGGTCGGACGGATCACCGATGGCCTGCATGAGCAGTCTCACGAGGTTTCGCGAGCCGTGGACCGTGCTGCCAAGCTGATGGGCCTGGTGACCAACGCGCTGAGCCGCCACTCCAATGATTTGGCGGTGGCCTCAGAGAGGGCTGCCGGTCAGGTGGAAACCATAGGCGACGTCTTGCGCAAGCGAACATCGGAAATGGACGCCGTTTCCAGCCGAACGGTCGGTGACCTAATTTCGGCGGGCGAGAAACTTCGGGAACATTTGGGCGAATTGAACCGCGATTCCCAGTCGGCCAAGGAAAACATCGACGAGTCAGTCGAAGGCATGACGGGACATGCCGAACAAGTGGCGGGCAAGGCGGCGGAAGCCACGGCCCGCTTGAAAGGTGTCGGCGAGACGCTGAGCCGCCGTTCGGAACAAGTGGGCGGCGCGTCGGACGACCTGGCGTCCAAACTGACCCGTATCGGCGAAATGATGAAAAGCCAGTCGAGTATTCTGATCGGAAAAACGCGGGATATTTCGGCGCAATCGGATGCGGCGGGTGAAAAATTGGCCAACCGCGTCGAGGAATTGACGACAACGTACGAAAAAGCGGAGCGCGGAATTCAGTCGTTGGGCGATGCCCTGAGCCAGCGCACGCAGGAAATTTCAAGCATTTCAAACATGGCCATGGCGAAGGTCGGAACCTGGGATCAGACGCTGAAAACCCGTTCGGAAGAACTGGGCAGGACGTCGAACTCTGTCGCCGAACAGGCCCGCGAGTTGACCTCGGCCATTAGCCACCAAACCGCGGAACTGCAAGCGGCATCCAAGGAAGCCGCCGACATTATCGCCATTTTGCGCGAGCGTTCAGGCCAGATCGCGGTGGACGATTTCCTCAAGCGCGCGACGTTTATTTCGGAACGCCTGCAGTCCATCGCCGTCGATATGAACCGCCTGATGGAAACGACCATCAGCGAAGACGACTGGCGGCGTTTCAACAAGGGCGAAAAGGGCATCTTCGTTCGCAAGATGCTGGGCTTCAGGGAAAAATCGAAACTGGCGGCGATTCGCGAAAAGCACCGCGACGACAGCGAGTTCCGCGATTATGTCGGTCGCTATCTGACCCAGTTTGAAACCCTGCTTAGCGACGCCAAGAAGTCGGACCATCAAGGCGTTCTGAGCACGACCTTCCTGGCCTCCGACATGGGCAAGCTGTACATGCTGCTGGCCCGCTCGCTGGACCGCGAGATTTAATCGAAGTCTTCCACGAGCCCGATGATGGACTCCGCGATTTCGGGCTCGTCGCCGACTGGCGGGCATTGGATGACGCGGCGGCCCGGTGCGCCAAGGCGCTTGGGTAAGTCTTCCAGGGCGTGATGCCCGCTGCCAATCAGGAACGGAACGACGATCACGTGTTCGCCCCTGACGTGGTCCGTCCAGTTGTCAACCAGCGGTTCGATTTCCAGAAACAGTGCATGGACCTTTGCCGCGACGCCCAGTTCGTTCAGGCGGGCCGCCACATGGCGGGTTTGATTTTCCGACGCGGGGTCGCGGTCGGTCCCATGACCAACGAGAACGACGTCCGTCTCGGCGGCTTTTAGGTGGGCTTGTTCGCTGGCCCGCTCAATTTGCCCGCCGATGATCCTGGGGATGCTTGCGTGGGTTCCCAGCGCATCGCAATAGCGGACACGATCATCGGGCCCCAATGCCCGGGGAACGGCTGTGCGGGCCATGTGACCGGGGCTTGCAAATAGCGGAACGACGTAGATTTCCGACGCCTTTATCTGATTGAGGCTCTTATCCAGTTCCGGCGGTTGGCGCAGGAATGCCGCGTGGACTTCGGCGAACAGATTTCGATTGCGGATGGTTTCGGCGTGCCGCAAAACCGTGATCGCGCCTTCGGGTTGGGAGGACGACCCGTGCGCTGCGAGTAAAAGCGCG
>Ga0233431_1001360_pt1 | contig 42889 bp, 34 predicted proteins | sample SI_118_April2016_FD_179867 | JGI IMG/M metagenome (GOLD analysis project Ga0233431, IMG submission 179867) | Seawater microbial communities from Saanich Inlet, British Columbia, Canada - SI_118_April2016_200_MG | ecosystem: Environmental > Aquatic > Marine > Inlet | place: Canada: British... | reverse complement strand
AGTCTTCTGTTGTCATAGCATTTTGCTCCTAAATATTATTTGATTAGTCTCTAATAAATATTTAAAAGTTTATGCTATGACACATCTTTTCAAAGAACATTAACTAAAAAAAGTCGAACACTACGTATTAAAACATATAATTTTAACGAGATAAAATGTAAATATGGATTTAAGTGTTAAGTGGTTTTTTCATCTACTTGAAGATAATAAAATTTTATCTAAACAGGAAATAGCGAAGCTGTACAGCAAGCTTGGTAATGATAAAAATCTTAATGAATATGCGCAAAGTGCCTTAGATTTAAAAACACAAAATTTAACTCAGACTGAGGCTGAAGCACTGGTAATTACATTTCAAGAAGTAATCACCAGTGCTGTCGATAGAGCTTCTAATAATGTTGCTATTCCAGGTAAAACAGAAGAGAATAACAAATTTGATTTCACTACTATCTCAGATTTATCTGATTCTGAGACCAAATCATTTATGGAAAAACTCCTTCGCGGTCTAAGAAATAGTGGTGTCAGTGATATTCACCTTTCAGCTAAATCATATCCTTTTGTAAGAAAGTCACTAAAAATAAAAAGCATAAGCACTCATTTACTTTCAGAAGACGATGCTAAAAAATTAAATACAGTATTTTTAACGGAAGAACAAAAGTTAGAATTAGATAAAAATTTAACTTTATCATACTGCATTGCAATGCCTAATGAAGATAGATATAGAATTAACCTGTTTATTCATAAAGATGGTTTATCGGGAACATATCATGTAATACCCAATAGAATAAGAACTTTGAAAGAATTGCATTTTACAGAAAAGAATATAGAAACAATAAATTCAATGCTTTCCTACCATAATGGTTTAATTCTAATCACAGGCCCTATGGGATCGGGTAAAACCACCACACTGGCTTCTATCATTAATATATTAAACGAAAAAAGAAACGACCATATTGTTATGGTTGAAAATCCTATAGAAATAATACAGTCATCTGCAAACTGCAATATAACTCAAAGAGAAGTATTCATGCATACTAAATCTTATGCAAATGCAGTAAAAGCAGCATTGAGAGAAGATCCTGATATTATTGTCATAGGTGAATTAAGTGATCTTGAAACTATAGAAATAGCAATAACAGCATCAGAAACAGGTCATTTAGTGATAGGTACTTTGCAGACAAGTGATGCACCAAATACTATCAGTAGATTGATAAATATTTTCCCGCCATTTCAGCAGCCTCAAATTAGAGCAATGATAGCCGGCAGTCTCCGCGGCATTATATGCCAGTCTCTGCTGCCGGACAAAAACGATGATTTTGTATTAGCATGTGAAATACTGGTTAACAACCTGGCAATAGCCAATACAATTAACGAAGGTAAGTTTCACCTACTTAAACCAATAATAGAAACTTCATCAAAAGCCGGAATGTCAACAATGGATGAAGCAATATTTAATTTATATAAGAAAGAACGAATAACAAAAGAAACTGCAGCAAGGAGTATTAAAAATATACAGCAGTACGAACAACAGTTAGATAAAGATTAATCCAGCTGATCAGCAAACCAAGAACCAAAAACCAAGAACCAAAAGCCAAGAGCCGACAGAATAAAACGAATAATTAAACTAAGGATATAAAAGTGGCATTAATTGACCAGTTATTAAGTTCGATGGTAGAGTTGGGTGGTTCAGATCTCCACTTAACAATTGGACAGCCGGCAAAAATAAGACTTCATGGAAAACTTGAAGTTCTTACGGATAATCCTGTTGATTCTGAATTAATGCAGCAAATGCTTAAAGAAATTTGTTCAGAAAAACGCTGGAAACACTTTATGGATCATAATGATCTTGATTTTGCTTACGAAATTGAAGGTCTGGCAAGGTTTAGAACCAACTATTTAAGAAACTATTATGGAATAGCGGCTGTTCTCAGAGTAATCCCCACTAAAATTTTATCTATGGAAGATTTAGAACTTCCAAAAGTGCTAAAAAATATAACTTACTATAAGAATGGGCTAGTTCTTGTAACAGGTCCTACAGGAAGCGGCAAATCCACTACTATGGCTGCAATGATCGACCATATAAATAAGAATCATTCTAAAAATATTATAACAATAGAAGACCCAATAGAATTTGTACATATAAATCAAAAATCGATTATTATTCACAACGAAGTAGGAATACATAGCCATTCTTTTAACGCCGCCCTAAAATCTGCTATGAAATCAGATCCTGACATAATACTACTTGGTGAAATGAGAGATCTTGAAACAATAAAACTGGCCCTAAACTGTGCAGCAATGGGAATTTTAGTTCTTGCAACTCTACATACAAATAACGCTCCAAAATCAATAGACAGGATAATAGACGCATTTCCTGCCGACGAACAACCGCAAGTGAGAACTATGCTTTCTGAGTGTATCAAGGGAATTGTATCTCAACTTTTATGTAAATCTTCAGACAAAAAAGGAAGATATGCAGTTCATGAAATTTTATTCAGAACCGAAGGTCTTCCTAATATTATAAGAGAAGGTCAAATTTCAAGCATACGCACAATTATTGAAAATAATACAGCTTTAGGTATGTGCAGTATGGATCAAAGCCTTTCTAAACTTGTCAAAGATAAAAAAATAACATTTGAAGAAGCCTTCTTCAAAGCTCAGGACAAAAAAGCATTCAAAATTTTACTGGAAAAAAATAATTAATTTCACATTGAATAAATTAAATCATTATTTAAAATATAGTTATTTATGTATAAAATTATATTTATATTAGATTGGCTTTATTTATCAATAACTTGAAAAATTATATGGATTCCAATTACACTAAAAACAATTACGATACACCTGTCAACTACAAAACAATGTTAGGGGATACTCTCTGCCTTAAAACAAGATTTTTTTTCTTTTCAAGAATAATTAATACTGTTTTAAGATTTGCTAAAAATATTAAAAAAGGCAAGTATTCAACTGAGGAATGGTGCAGAGAAAGTTATTATAACTTTGACACAGTTGAAGGATGCGGAGGAAAGATCCACCTTAAAAATCTAAATAATATTTCAGCGGTTTCCGGTCCTGTTGTTTTTATAGCAAACCATATGAGCATTATGGAAACTTTTCTCCTACCTGGTCTTATATTACCCAAAAAGCCTATTACTTTTGTAGTGAAACAAAGCCTGCTTGATATGCCGCGTTTTGGAGTAGTTATGAGAGCAACTAAAGCAATTCCAATATGCAGACATGATCCAATAAAAGATTTTAAAACTGTTATGACTGAAGGAACTAAACGTTTAAAAGCAGGTACATCTGTTGTCATCTTCCCGCAAAACACAAGAGGAGCTCAATTTAATCCTGAAAAATTTAATTCTATTGGAACAAAATTAGCAAAAAGAACAGGGGTGCCAATAATCCCAATAGCACTAAAAACAGATTTTTGGAAAAATGGTAAATTAATTAAAAATTTTGGACCATTAAACAGAAAAAAAGATATATATATTGAGTTTGGGACTCCTATTACAGTTGAAGGGAACGGGAAAAAAGAACATGCTAAAATAGTGAATTTTATCCAATCTAGGCTCAATGAATGGGGCGGGATATCTCTGAACTAGCTCATTGTTCAGAGCAGCTATTTTATTTAGTAAGCAGTCCAATTTAAAAGTTGAAATAGCAATTATTATTATCGACCAAAAATAATACTTCTAATTACTCATTTACGATTGCATTACTTTAAGATTATTATAAAATCTTAGTGTATTGAATAAAATTCAGCCCAATATCCAAATATTATAAAAGATATTCGTATATTTAAATATTCGTAATTTTAAATTCATAATTTATCAATGATACATGTAAAAAATCTTACAAAAAAATTCGGTGGTTTTACTGCTGTAAAAAATATATCATTTAAAATAAAGCCCGGAGAAGTCGTAGGATTTTTAGGTCCTAACGGTGCAGGTAAAAGTACAACGATGAGAATGATTACCGGTTACTATGCCCCCACTGCAGGCAGCATAAAACTCGGTCATGTAGATGTTGTAAAAAATCCAATAGAAGCAAAAAAAAATATAGGATACCTACCTGAGAATTCCCCTGCTTATAAAGATATGATACCTATAGATTTTTTAAAGTTTATTGCTTCATTACGAGGAATAAGGAAAAACGATAGAAAGAACGCAATAGATAGAGTCGTAGATATATGTAACATAGAACAGGTTTTATATCAGCAGATAGATACACTATCCAAAGGTTTTCTCCAGAGAGTATGTTTGGCTCAGGCAATAATACATGACCCTCCATTTCTTATATTGGATGAACCAACAGATGGGCTAGATCCTAATCAGAAACAGGAAATAAGGAAGCTTATCAAGAAAATGGGAAAAGATAAGACTATTCTCATCTCCACTCATATACTCGAAGAAATTAGTGCCTGCTGTTCTAGAGTCATTGTCATTTCCAGAGGTAAAATTGTCGCAGATGGAACAGAAGAATATTTGAAGAAAAAATCAGCCAGTTATAAAACTATAGTATTTAGCAGTGCTCATTCGATAAAAAAGAAAATTTTATGTGATCAGAATAATAAAATCAAAGAAATTATATCTATAAAACATAATGATACAATCCAGTACAGATTAGTACCGAAACATCATAAAGATATTACATCAATACTATCAGATATAAGTAATTATGTAAAAAAACATGATATACCTATAAAAGAATTTTATGTGGATAATGGAAATTTATCCGAAGCATTTCAATCAATAACATCAAAGTAATACACACAGGTAAAAAAATTGTCGGAATCAGCAACAAGAATTTATACAGTGATCAAAAGAGAAACATTAAGCTATTTCACCTCACCTTTAGCTTATATTTTTATTATTATTTTTCTGCTTTTATCAGGATTTTTCACCTTTAGTGCTCCTCCGTTTGGTAATTTTTTAAACTCTAATCAGGCTTCTCTTGCTTTTAGTTTCTTTCCTTATCATTCATGGTTATATCTCGTTTTAATTCCTCCTATATCAATGAGATTATGGTCAGAAGAACAAAAGAACGGTACAATAGAACTCCTTTTCACACTACCTATATCAACATTGGAAGCCGTAATAGGTAAATTTCTTTCAGCATGGATAATTATTTTAATATCACTCTTTTTAACATTCCCAATTGTCATAACCGTTAACTGGCTTGGCTCTCCGGATAACAATATAATTTTTTCAGGTTATTTGGGTAGTGCATTACTAGGGGCAAGTTTCCTGGCGATCGGATGCATGACATCTGCATTAAGCAAAAATCAAATCATAAGCTACATCTATTCAATAATACTATTTTTACTTTTTATACTTTTTGGGCACCAATCAGTAACTAACTATTTTACCGGCTGGGCGCCTGTATGGTTCACAAATACTCTTGCTCAATTAAGCATATTTCCACATTACAAATCTATGATTGACGGTATAATCAACCTTGCCGATATCTGCTATTTTATATCAATTATCATATTCGGCTTATTTGCAACTGTCATTATTTTGAAGACAAAGAGAAATTCTTAAAATGAAGAAACATAATAAAAATTTAAAAACACATAAATATATACTTAGTTTTCTATCTATTTTGGCTGTTTTCATTATTCTTATAAATATTAATTTTTACATCGATTCTTATATGAATGCCGGAATAGATGTTACTACAAATAAACTTTATACCCTGTCAAACGGCACTATCAATATTTTAAAAGATCTCAAGCAGCCTGTAACTATTAGATTTTACCGCACATACAACAAGAATAGAATGCCTATTCAACTACGAACCTATGCTTCAAGAATAAAAAGTTTATTATATGAATATGTAAAAGTCAGTAATGGAAAACTAATATTAGAAGTGTATGACCCTGAACCTGACTCAGACGCAGAAGAATCAGCAATTATAGACAACATACAACCAAAAACACTCCCCTCAGGTGAAAAATGCTACTTTGGCTTAAATATCAGTTATCTTGACAATAGTTCTACCATTGCTTTTTTATCTCCGGCAAATGAAAAAACGGTTGAATATGATATTACAAGATCAATTTTTGACATCACTCATAGAATAAAACCTAAAATAGGTATCCTTAGTTCTCTTCCTGTTATGGGTGGAGTTACAGGATTTATTCCTTCAAAGTACAATAAAAAACCACCATGGATTTTTGTACAGGAGTTAAAGAAAGTATTTGATTTAACTAAAGTAGGTTATGATACCGGCACTATTAGTAGCGATCTTCGCCTTTTAATTATTGTACACCCAACTAATCTCAGTTTAAAAACTCAGTTTGCCATAGATCAATACCTTCTGCAAGGTGGTAATTTACTGATTTTTACAGATCCCTACTGCTTTGCTGAAAGTAATATTGCCAAACAGAATATATTGGCAAAACCAGAACCTCCCGGTGCCTCTAATATACCAAAACTTTTCGCTGCCTGGGGCGTAAAGTTTCTATCACCGGAGCAAGTAGTAATATCACCTGACAACGCCTATAATCCCACTAATAATCCACTTGGCAAAGAACATCCTGCTATATTAAATTTCACAGAAAAATCTTTTAATAACAATAATATAGTAATGTCGGGTTTAAATAAAATTAACATGGTTTTTGCAGGATCATTTATACTTAATGCCAAACCTAATATACAAAAAACAATATTATTAAATACTTCTAAATACAGCGAAATTTACAATAATTTTTCTTTCTATACACCAAGTGAAGATATTATGATGAATTTCAAATCTATTAATAAGCAGCAAAATCTTATAGTCCAGCTGACAGGTAAGTTTAAAACTGCATTTCCTGACGGTAACCCTACAGCAAAACAAGCTAAATTCCCAAATACTCCCCCCCTAAAAACTTTAACTGCATCCGCAAAACCAGGTGCTATTATCCTGGCAGGAGATGTAGACATGCTATTTAATCCTTTCATTGTAGCCAAACAGCAAATATATGACAAAACAATAATAGCACCAATAAATAATAATTTAGACTTTGTTCTAAATGCTGTAGATCAACTATCAGGTGATACAAATATAATGGATATAAGAACCAGAGCAAAAACTGAATACCAGTTTAAAAAATTTGAAGATATAATTAACTCCACTAAAGAAAAATATCATAAAAAGACTTCAGCACTACAGGAACAATTAAAAAGAACTGAAAGTTATATCCAAACGTTAGAATTAGAAAGCAACAAGGAAACAGTTAATCTAAACAAATTAAATGCTATACAAAAATTTAAAAAAGAAGCAAAAAAAACACGAAAAGAGCTGAAAGAATTAAGAATTCAGTTGAGAGAAAATGTAGTTTCCATAAAGGTATGGTTAAAGTTATTAAATATAGCACTAATCCCGCTGCTTCTTTCTATTCTAGGAATAGTCATTGGAATCAAAAGAAAAATGAGACATACTAAACAACTTCATTTAACAAAGACCAACTAATATTTATGAATAAGAATATCACATTAAAATTAATAATTACTGCAGTTATATTGACTGTTATAAGTTTTATACTTATTCTGTTTCAGAGTTATCAATTATCATCTTATAACAAAAGTATCGGTTCTAATATATTTAAAGATTTCAATCCTGACAATATAGGTTCGATTAGAATTATTAAACCGAATGAGCGAATCATAAAATTAAATAAAGACCAAAGCGGTATATGGACAATCGGTAATTACTTTAATTACCCGGCAGATAAAACTAAAATCTCAGGTTTATTAACAACTCTTAAGGAAATCAAAATAATACAAAATATTAAAGTTGATTTACCTGGATTTAAATATCTTAAATTGCTGCCTCCTGACAATAGCAATAAAAAATATACAGGTACAGAAATAAAAATATATGACAAAAACAGCTCTCTGCTATATTCAGCGATATTAGGCTCCATAAGATACAGACAGATATCCTTAAATAAAAAAATACCTATAGGTAGATTTATTTATATTCCAAAAACGAAAGATGTTATTTTTAATGATGAACTACTAAGTGAAGCCGAACTACCGGCTAAAGATTGGATGAATAAAGAATTTGCAAAAATAACCAATATAGAATCAATTACTTTAACTAAAAATTCTAAGGAATTGTGGCAGTTAACAAAAGCTACAAAGAATTCACCTTTTCTATTCACAAAGAGCAAGAAAAATAAAGAGATAAATTATGATGCAATAGAAAAACTAGTAAATTCTCTAAACAACTTCCAATTTAATTCAATTGCATCACCTAAATTAGATTCTATTGACACAGGAATTTTAAATGGATATATAGTAACAGTTGTTACTTTTAGTAATTTCCAATATAATATTTATATAGGTAAGAAAGTAAATAACTACAGATATGTAAAACTTAAAATAACTGTTAATAATAAGAACCTGACAAAAACTGAAAGTATATTTAAATGGACTTATCTGATTGCAAATAATAGACTAGAAAACTTACTCCAGAAACAGAAAAAATTTTATAAAAGTAAAAATAACAGTAAAAGAAATAAAGTAAATCAGTATTTAAACCCGATTAGTTAGATGCAAGAACCAAGTGCAGAAAGCCAAAGAATACACTTCTTTCCTCTTACCATGAACGAAGTGAATAACGTGAGCTAATAACAATGTCTAAGAATACAACATTATACAATATTGCATTAAGGATCATTAAAAAGCTGAAAAAAAATGGTTATAAAGCGTATATCATAGGCGGTTCGGTAAGAGATAAACTACTTGGCTGTCCTGTGAAGGATATTGATATTGTTACTTCTGCAGAACCTCATATTATAAATCAATTATTCAAGAAAACATATAATATAGGTGCTGCCTTCGGCATAGTTAATGTAGTCGAAGATAAGTATTCATTTGAAGTTGCCACTTTTAGAAAAGAATCTGATTATGAAGATGGAAGACATCCGTCTAAAATTGAATATACTGACAGTCCGGAATTGGATGCTATGCGTAGAGATTTTACAATTAACGCACTCTACTACGATCCAATTGAAGATAAAATAATAGATTTTCATAATGGTATTGACGATATTCATAAAGGTATTTTAAGAACAATAGGACCTGCCGAAAAAAGATTTAAAGAAGATTATTTAAGAATCTTAAGAGCGGTTCGGTTCGCATTAAGATTCGATCTTAAAATAGATCAGGATATTCTTAATATTATACCTGAACTGGCAAATTCATTAAAAAAACTTTCTAAAGAAAGAGTAAGAGATGAACTTTGTAAAATATTTACAGGCCCAAAACCGGATGAAGCGTTTCAGTTATTATATGATCTTGGCATCATGGATGCTATTTTGCCGGAACTTTCAAAGCTGAAAGGTGTAGCACAACCTAAAGTTTACCATCCTGAAGGAGATGTTTTTGAGCACACAAAACTTATGCTCTCAAAAATGGCAATGCCGTCAGTAGAGCTTGTATGGACAGTACTCCTCCATGACATTGGTAAACCCGATACACTTGAAATAGGAGAGAATGGTGTAGAGCGTTTCTACTTTCACGCCAGTCATGGTGAAAATATAGCAAAAAAAATACTTATAAAATATAAACTGCCGAAAAAAACAATTGAAAATGTTTCTTATGCAGTAAAAAATCATATGCGTTTTGGTGCTGTCCATGAAATGCGCGTATCTAAATATAAAGCTCTAATGGCTGAACCAACCTTTCCATTAGAACTTGAACTGCATAGAATAGACTGTCTAAGCAGTAACATGATACTTGATAATTTTGTATTTCTTTTAGATAGGCTAATTGAACAAAAAGGTGAAACAAAACTTCCACCACCACTAATTACAGGAAAAGATTTAATTAAATTAGGATTAAAACCAGGTCCTATATTTAATGAATTACTTACAGATATTAGAATTAAACAAATAGAGAAAACAATTCGAACAAAGGAAGAAGCACTAAAAATAATTAAAGATAAAATAACTTAATTGAAGGTTATAAATATATAATGAAAAGTTTTTTAATAGAAGGTTCCAATACACCTCTTGTCGGAGAGATTACAGTTAATGGCAATAAGAATGCTGTCCTGCCAATGATTGCAGCAACTTTATTGACAGATGAAAAAATTATTCTGCATAATGTTCCTGATATAATAGATGTACATATTATGTTAAAAATAGCTGAATCACTAGGCACTGAAATCCAAAAAGACAAAAGCAGTATAAGTCTACATACAAAAGCGATAACTAATACTTCTTTATCTAAAGATTTTTGTACTAAAATAAGAACATCTCTTATGTTTGCCGGTCCACTGATTGCCAGAGCAGGCAAAGCCTCGCTGTGGCCTCCCGGTGGCGATGTAATCGGAAGGCGGCGTCTCGACGGCCATTTCTACGGTCTTAAAGGGTTAGGTGCAGAAATAGAATCAGAAAGTATTCCTTATATTTTTAAAAGAAAAGTAAAACTTCAAGGCAAAGATCTTTTTCTGGACGAAGCAAGCGTAACCGCAACTGAACATATTATGATGACAGCTGTTCTTGCTGAAGGTCAAACCATTATTAGAAATGCTGCAGCAGAACCGCACGTATGCGATTTAGGCGAACTGTTAATTAAAATGGGCGCTAAAATATCAGGTTTAACAACAAATACAATCACTATTGACGGCGTTGAAAGACTTCATGGAACAGAGCATACTGTTGTAGGAGACCATATCGAAGCAGCAAGCTTTTTAAGCCTTGCCGCAGCAACAGGCGGAGGTATTAAAATAAACGGTACACTTCCGAGACACTACTGGATGACAAGACGTGTATTCGAACGTTTCGGTATTCATTTCGAACTTCAACCTAATCATATTTATATGCCTCCTGGACAGGAACTGGAAATTAAGCCGGATTTCGGCAACAGCATACCTGTAATAGCAGATGGTACATGGCCTCAGTATCCATCTGATATGATGAGCTGTACAATTGTTATGGCAACCCAGGCAAAAGGAACTGTGATGTTCTTTGAAAAAATGTTTGAAAGTAGAATTTACTTTGTTGATAGATTAATAGGGATGGGAGCAAGTGCAGTAGTTTGCGACCCCCACAGAGTTGTTATTTCAGGGCCAAGTCCGTTAAGATGCAGCGAACTGTCAAGTCCTGACATAAGATCAGGAATGGCACTTCTAATAGCTGCTCTATGTGCCAAAGGTAAAAGTATTATTAACAATACTAACGTGATCTCCAGAGGTTATGAAAACATAGTAGATAAAATTCAATCTATCGGAGGCAAAATCAGCTCAATTGACCAATAAAACAGATGAAAGATAATACTAAATCAGGCATATTAGATTCTAATATTATCTCCGTCGGAATAATAATTTTTCTGATCGGCATTTGTGGTTGCTTTGCCATCTATAATTCAACTTTAGAGAATCAACATTCTATTTTTTTTACATTAAAGCAACTGGCATGGGTTGGTATAGGAGTAGTCATTTATTTTATAGCTGCAAATATACCATTCTCATATTATAAAAAATATATTCTCCCAATATCAATAATCGCATGGCTGCTTATTATCATTGTTCTGATAATAGGGAAAAAACATAATGGAATGACAGGATGGATTATATTGCTTAATCAACCTTTCACTATTTTCCTTCAACCTGCAGAAATAGCAAAACCGATATTTATACTAATCATGGCGGCTGTTTGCTGTAAATATCATTCAGAACCTAAAAGGTTTATATTTTTAATACTATGTTATGCTGTATGGATTATTCCTATTCTATTGGAACCTGACTATGGAACTGCATCAGTTTATACCGCAGGTTTTATAATAATATACTGGATAGGTGGTGGTAAGAAGTCTTATTTTTTATTTTTAATTATTGCATTTATTCTTCTCGGTGCCACAATCATCTATTTAAAACCTTATGTGCTACAAAGAATAATGGGATTCCTTTTTCCATTAGAACATTCTCAAAGCTCAGGTTGGCATATATTACAATTCCGCAATGCTATTCAGCATGGCGGTATGACCGGGGCCGGTATGGGCAAAGCATACTGGGCAAACAACTATCTACCACTGGCACATAGTGATTCAATATTTGCTTCTATTGTAGAGTCTGCAGGTTATATAATCTCAGTTTTAATACCACTAGCCTTTCTTTCGATATTCTTTTTTCTATACTGTCACTTCAAAAAAGCAGGTAATAAATTTATATATATATTCTCAATAGGCCTAGCCGGAATTATCACTTTCCAAGCACTCTTACATATCGGTGTTAATATAGGTTTTCTACCACCGACCGGCATTACACTGCCATTTATCAGCTACGGCGGCAGTTCTATGATTTCAACAATGTTATCAGTAGGAATGATAGTAAGCTCAATTGAATACATCAAAAACAGAAAATTAAGCAAATCAAAGGATAGTCTCAGTATTTAAAAAATATTGATTATCAGATATAATGAAACGTGTGAGTCTAGTGTTAATTATTCATATTACACTATTATATAATATATTTTATGGAGTAATTTTTTGAAAATTCGTCATATAATTTTACTTATAATTTTATTGTTTATAGTTCTAGGCATAGGACTTTTATTTCATTTTTCATTTAGTTTATGTCATGGACATTCTAAACCACTACTCATTGGCACCTGTGATTGGCCTGGCTATGAACCACTTCACCTTGCAATGGAAAAAAAATATATTAGTAAATCGTCAGCCAGAATAATTGAATACCCAACTTCAGATGGAACTATACTGGGGTTGAGAAATGACGTAATAGATATAGGAGCATTAACTCTTGATGAAGCTATTGATCTAAAAAGCACAGGTGTGGACCTAAAAATCATTCTTGTTATGGACATTTCAAATGGAGGAGATGCAATTATAGCCAAACCCGGAATCAAAAAAATTATCGATTTAAAAGGAAAAAGAGTAGGTGTAGAAACAACTACTATAGGTAAATATTTCCTTGCAATGGCATTAAAAACAGCAGGTTTAAAATTGTCTGACATAACAATTGTTCATGTACCTGTAACAGAAGGCATAAGAGCCTTTAAAAATAATAAAATAGATGCAATTGCTACATATGAACCTGTAAAAAGTAAACTTATCAAATTAGGATATATAAAAATATTTGACTCGAAAAAAATACCAAATACAATATTAGATGTGTTAGCAGTTAAGAGTGAATTGCTTAAAACTCGTAAAGCTGAATTAAAAAATATTTTAGCAGGTTGGTTTATGGCTTTGGATAATATTAAAAACTCACCTGATGAATCAATTAGTATTATGGCTAATCAGGAAAATATTCCAGTAAATATGTTCAAAATATCGCTCGAAGGAATAATTTTACCAGATCTGGCAAAAAACCTCTCACTGTTTTCTAGAACTCCATCAAAATTATTTTTAATAGCTCAACAAATAAAGAAATTTCTTCTTGAAGAAAAACTTATAAAAAAAGATCCAAATCTTTCATGTTTATTTAATGATTCAATATTAATGGAAATGAAAAGATGAAATTAATAAATAATATCTCAATGCGTATAGTTATACCATTATTTCTATTCATTTTGATCTCTTTACTTGCAATCTATTCTACGCATACTGATTACGAAAAATCAAACAGAAATTTAATGAAATCTTCTAGTAATAATATAAAGAATAATTTAATTCTTATGCAAAGTGCACTGAACAGTCTATTGCTGAATAAGAATAAAGGTAGTGTTCGCTCATTAATTTCAAATTTAGGAAGTAATTATAATTACAAAAAAGTACTGCTCTTTGATAACAATGGCATTGTTATTTTTTCTAATATTAATAAATATATGGGGAATTCTTTTAAAAAAATAACAACTGATACATCTGCAACAGTATTCAAAAATATTCAGAATAATATGATGATAAAAATATTTATATCAAAAGATAAAAAATATATTATAGGATTATGCCCAATAACATTTAGCGGTTACCCAAAAATAACAGGGATTTTATATTTGCAATATGATTTAGATGAGATTCAGACTATAAATCATTGTTTCTTTAAGAAAATCATTATTGATAGAATATTAGAGTATTTTTTCTTGTTTCTAATTCTAAGCCTTGTTTTTTATTTTCTGATAACCAAACGTGCAAACAAAATAATTTATGCAATTAATAATTTTAGTAAAGGCAAAAAAGATGCCCATAGTAATGTTATAGGTAGCGATGAATTAGGAAAAATCAGCTACAACTTTAACATAATGACAGCTACTATCTCTAAAAATAATGAAACAATAAAATCCCAATCTGAGAAACTTAGCAAAAACTTAATTGACATAGCTAATATTTTAGCAAATGTTGTAGAATATAAAGATCAATACACTGCTGGTCATAGTCGCAATGTGGCATATCTAGCATGTGAAATAGCTAAAAATATGAAACTAGATGATGAGCGTATAATGAATCTGAATATAGCAGGCTTACTTCACGACATTGGAAAAATCTCAGTTCCAATTGAAATTTTATCTAAACCTGAAAAATTAACTAAAGATGAATATGAAATAATTAAAACTCATTCTCTTACAGGATATAACTTGATACGACCAATCGAATTCCATCCGTCAATAGCAAGAAGTATATTAGAACATCATGAAAGAATTGACGGCTCTGGATACCCTAACGGCAAAAAAGGAAATGACTTGTTATTAGAATCAAAAATACTAGCAGTTGCAGATGCAGTTGAGGCAATGTCTCTTGATCGCCCATATAGAGATGCACTAGGCATAGAAGCAGCCTTAGATGAAGTTTCTAAAAAGAAAGGAATATTATTTGATAAAGAAGTAGTAAATGCATGCATCAATTTATTTAAAGAAAAAGATATTAAATTTTATTTTAAGAAAAAATAAGCATGGAATTCTATTCTGAACAATTTAAGAAAATTAGAAAATCAAAACGATATTCAATGGAGCTGCTTGCCAAAAAAATCGGGATAACAAGGGTAACTCTATGGGCATGGGAAAAAGGTAAAAGAGTTCCATCAAAAAGTAAAATCATACAACTTGCTAAAACACTTGACGTTGACGTATCAAGTATTTCTGATATAGAGATTAAAGCTCCGGCAATCGAAGCTGATTTCACAGAAGTTGCCACATCATGGCTCAGAATGGCTGAAACAACACATGATAAACATCAGCTACATTTTGACAATCTTATGAATGGCTTAAAACTTATAAATAAAGAATTAAATCAAACTAAACTGCTTATCGACACTCTTTTAATGTCTGTTAATGCAATCTTCTATATCAAAGATACAGAATCAAGATACATAATAGCAAATAAGTCCTTTCTCGAATCTATATCCTACAATATAGGATATAGAGTAATGGGCAAAAAAGATATTGATTTTTTTCCTGCTAGAGAGGCTGTCTTTAATGAAAAACAGGATAAAGAAGTACTTACAAGCGGTCAGGCAATTATGGATATAGAAGACTATATTCCAGGTTCAAGAAAAAAGAAATGGGGGCTAATATCTAAAATACCTATTACTAATGCAAAAGGTAATACTGTTGGCCTGCTTGGAATGTTTGTTGACATTACAGAGAGAAAAAAATCTGACCGTTTTAAAGAGTTATTAGATTCAATAATTAGTGAAACATCAGATGCTATATGGATAGAAACCTATTCTATTTCCAACAAAGAGTTTATATATATATCAAAATCAATAGAAAATATAACAGGATATTCTTCTACCAAATTTAAGCAAGAAGGTATAGCTTTTTTAACTGATAGCTGCATACATCCTGATGATCGAAAAAATTATAAAGATCTATTATCTGAGTATAACATACGCAACTTTGATTTAAACAGAAAACTATATAACAATAAAAGATTTCATACATGCAGAATCGTAAAACCTGATGGTTCAATTAGATGGATTGAAGAAGTCGTATCTGTTCATGAGTTTCTGAATACTAAATGTATATGTTTTTTGATTAGAGATATTACTCAAAAAAAAGAAAGAGAAGATTTAGGAAAAGATCTCCTTACAACATCTCTAAATGCTTTTCCTGACGGCTATATAATAACTGACGATAGTGAACTATTCTTCAATAAATCATTTGAAAAAATAATAGGATATTCTAGGTCTATAATTCTTTCTGATAAAAATATATGGCTAAATAAATGCGTGCATAATGATGATCTTAAAAAGGAGAAAAAATACTTTAAAAGTAAATCATTTCCAAAGATAAGATATTGCAAAATTATTCGAGGAACTGATAACGAAATACGCGAACTTGAACTTAGGACATTTGATTTTGAACATAATTCAAAAATTCATTTAACCACTGTAATTAAAGATATTACTTAGATAAGTACCTATTAATCTTCTCTTTAAATCTACCTTTTGGATTGCGATCGTAAATTCAGGTTTCAGCGTTTGGCATTGACAACTACTTGGTAGTTTCATTTGTTGCCGGAATATCCATATAGCGAAGTGTTTTTGATGCTATTCTACTAAATGTAGGTGCTGCGACAACCCCGCCATAAATATTTTTTTTAGGCTCGTTTACAACAATTAGCAAGATAAAAGCAGGATCATCAGCCGGAGCAAAACCTATAAAACTGGCAAAATATTTGGAATGTGAATAAGCTCCGTTAACCCATTTTTGGGAAGTACCTGTTTTTCCTGCCACTTCATAACCTTTTACAGATGCACGCCTGGCAGTGCCTCCTTCTTTAGTTACAAGTTTCATCATTTTTACAATTTCTAATGATGTTACATAGGAAAAAGATCTATCTTCTTTTTTGATAGGATACTTATAGGTGTTTCCTGTTTCAACATCTACAATTTTATCAATAATTCTGAGACGCATACGTTGACCATGATTGGCCAAAGCTGTATATGCACCAATCAATTGTAATGGGGAAACTAAAACACCCTGCCCGATTGGAAATCTTGTTATTGATAATGTGTCCCACCTTTTAACTTTTCGCAAAATGCCAGTGGCTTCAGGCTTAAAAGGCAGTCCTGTTTTTAATCCAAAACCATACTGCCGAAGTAAGTGATAAAGGCGTAATTTACCAAGCAATAATGATATTTTAGCTGTCCCGATATTACTGGATTTTTGAATAATTTGTGTCACAGTCAAATCTTCATATGGGTGTGAATCTTTCAAGCTTTTTCCACCATATATCCAATATCCTTTTTCACAGTAAAAAACAGTGTCAGGATGAACTAGTCCTAGATCTAAAGCTTTTGCAATAACCAATGGTTTCATGGTTGAACCTGGCTCAAAGCCTTCGACAACCATTCTATTCTGCCAACTTTTAGAATCCATACTTCCTCTGTCATTAGGATTAAAAGTGGGTCTTTGAGCCATCGCTAAAATTGAACCTGTTTTAGGATCTACCATTATGACATAGGCAGACTTAGGCTTCCATTTTTCAACAAGCTTATCCAGTTCTTCTTCTACTATCGACTGAATAGGTTCCTTTATGGTCAAAAATATATTATCACCAATTTTACGTGTCTTTATTTCGTTATTTCCATAACTCAGCGGAACACCTTTTCTTGATCTTTCATATATGGAAACATCAGATTTAACAGGAGCAAGTAAGCTATTGTAAGCACGTTCAATCCCACTGACAGGAACAACATTTAGATTATCAACATTTATAAATCCCAATAGGTTGGATAAGAGCTGACCTTTTGGATAATAACGTTTAACGCTATCATAAAAATAGATACCTTTAATATCTCTATCATGTACTTCTTCTTTTATAGTATCTGCAAGATTAAGGTGAACAGCATTCTTTATTACTACTTCATAAATTTTTCTATTGCCTCTTTTCTTCGTAGATAATCTTTTAAAAATAGTTGAAGCTGAAATATTTAATTTTCTGGCAAAAAAACCGGCAAGCATTCTGCAAACATTTTTATCACCAACAAGCTGAGGATTTGCTCTAATATCGACGCATGGAATATTTCCTACAAGAAGATTTGCACTGCTGTCATAGATTTCCCCTCTTCGTCCTCTAATTCGCTTAACAGCAGTATATTTTTTCTTTGCTTTTTGGTACAGCTCTTTATGTTCTGTGATTTGAATTTTATATAAGTGGATAGCCAAATAAGCAAAGACACCTACTATTAATAGCGCAATAAAAATGATTTTAACAGTATAACCACTTCGTCCCATATCAAATTATCGCACTCCGTGCGGGTTATAAGGTTATCATGTTGAAAGTTACAGGTTTTTACAATAACATTTAAATATTAACTACTTTCGAGCAAATTCCTATACTGTCAGGCTATCGTACTTCGTCAGAATTTTAAGTTGTAATCTCAACACAACTACTAAGTTATTAATTTACAATTAATCATTGACCATTAGCAATTAGAAATTATAAGCATATTCCTGACCTTCTATAGGAATATTATTTTCGATAGGTCTCAGATTGATAACCTGATATGAATTAGGTGTTTGCAGTCCAAGACCATATATTTCTATCTTACTAACAATAAAATCTTTTCTACTTTTAGCAGCTAATAATATTTTAAGATTCTGTATTTCTCTCTTAAAATTATATATCGTTGAATCATGTGATGATATTTTTTTATTAATCATCTGACTTTGTCCGTCAAAATAGGCAGTGATACAAAACACGCTAAAACTGGATATCGCCAGGATGATTACATATACACTGATGATTGTGATTACATTAAATTCTTTTTTCTGTTTTCTATCTTTTCTCAAACTGCTTCTTTTCGTTCTCAAGTTCATAATCAGCCCCCATATCAGTATTTATGTCAAATCTTTTCTGCAATTCTCATTTTTGCAGAACCGGCTCTTCTGTTTATTTTGATTTCTGCTGCTTTCGGTATCATAGGTTTTTTATTAATTAATTTGATAACTGCTTTATGATCACACATGCAAATAGGCAATCCAGGTGGACAGATACATCCGGCAGCTTCATCTCTAAAAATTTTCTTCACTATTCTATCTTCTAACGAGTGATAACTGATAACACAAAGACGTCCACCTTTATTTAACATCTTAATCGATGATTCAACGGCTCTTTTTAGTTCACCAAGTTCATCATTAACAGCTATTCTTAAAGCCTGAAAACAAAGTGTTGGCGCCGGCGGTCCATTTTTCCTAGTTAAAGTTAAAATTTCTCGACAAAGTTCAGCAAGTTCATGTGTATAAAACCACGGGTTATCAGCTCTTCTATCCACTATCGCATTAGCCAGTTTCCATGCCTGCTTAATTTCTCCATATTCTCTAAAAATTTTAGCCAAATCTTCAACACATGAAAAATTTAAGATCTGAGATGCAGTTCTTTTCTGTTTATTGTCCATTCTCATATCTAAAGGCCCATTTTCTCTAAATGAAAAACCTCTTTCACCTTTGTCTATCTGTAGCGAAGAGACTCCAATATCTAATAAAATGGAATCTACTTTATTCCATCCTATAGATTCTGAAATAGTGGCTAAATCACTAAATTTCCCTTTTGCAATAACAACTCTCTCTTTTGCAAAACTCAATAAATCAGTAGTAAACTTAATAGCTGTATCATCTCTATCTATTCCAAGCAGCTCTGCTTGATCATTTTTATTTAACATAAGTTTACTGTGACCGCCAAATCCAAGTGTGCCGTCAATAATTTTCTGTTTCTTTGACGGTATAATTAGATAATCTAAAACTTCCTGAGCCATTACAGGAGTATGATATTTATAATTTTTTGACTCATTCATTTTAGTTTTTCCCAAATTTATAATTAAATTTCATCACGTAATTCTTCTATTCCCTGCAATACATCCAGCATTTCTTCATCACTCATAAACTGTTTATCCCAGTTTGCTTTTGACCAAATCTGAATACTGTTAAATGTACCTACCAAAACAAGTTCTGCTTCTACATCATTTCCTTTTTTTATTTCGGCATATTCTAACAACTGTTCAGGAATAGGCACTCTACCCTGTTTATCACATCTACATTCTCTGGATCTTGCACCTAATCTTGCCAGTGCTATTGATGCTTTTGGATCTGCAATTGATACTTTTTTTAATTTATCAGCTAATCTTTTAAAAGAATCATAGGTCATCAACTGGAGTGTCTTGTGCCTGCCAGGAAGAATATAAAAACGATTTAAACCATCTTTAACTCTCCAATCTTTAGGAATGGCTACCCTTCTCTGTGAGTCTATAGCATGTGTAAACTCTCCAGCGAACAATAGTTCTGAATTATTGTCATTCCTAACTTGCACCTTTTTCTCCTATATACACCTTTTTACTCCTATTCTACCCTACTTGGTCAAAAATAGCAACACTTTTCAGGCTAATGACCAAAATAAATAGATAATGAATAGAAGAAAAAGGTGTATTTCTTAATTTTCTTTATAAAATAACTGTTTCATTTTTGCAGTAAATTCACTATCATATCAAAATGATAATGATAATACTTTGGAGTGCGATCGTTCTACTATCGCTTTCGATTTAATAAGCTCTGCTTATTTGTTTTTAATGTAATATAAACTTTAAGATATCGGATTTTCTAAGCAGACAAGACTAAAATTATAACGGCAGTAAAACTGCCTAAATTAAAAGCGAAAGCAAAGCGTTCGCACTCCAAAAAGGAAAATATGGATACAACTACATCACTATTTACATTTGATGAATTGGAAAAATACACAAAAGGTGTGTGGAAAAATACTGAAAGCTGTATGATTAAATCAGTAAACAGCATCACTACAGACACTCGTTCAGACTGCAGGGATTCACTATTTCTTGCATTGTCTGGTGTAAATTTTGATGCTCATGATTTTTTAGATAAAGCTGTTAATTTAGGTGCATCTGCTCTATGTCTAGAAAAAGGTAAATATAATATAAATAGTCTGCCAAACAATTTACCAATACTGGAAGTTGAGAATACACTAAAAGCTTATCAGGATATTGCAAAAAATTATAGATTAAGCCTTAGTAATCTCACGTTAATAGCGATAACCGGCAGCAATGGTAAAACAAGTACAAAAGAAATTCTTAAAGATGTTCTATCTCAAGGATTTGGGGAGAATGTAATTTATGCAACAAAAGCAAATACCAATAATCATATAGGTGTGCCGTTAAATATATTAAATTTAAGATCCCATCATAAATATGCTATTATTGAATTAGGTACAAATCATCCAGGGGAAATAGATATTATTACATCAGTTGCTTCGCCTGATATAGCAATTATCACTTCCATAGCCTCTTCTCATCTAGAATTTTTCAAGAATCTCAACGGAGTCGCTGAGGAAAAATCAAATATATTAAATCATTTCAAAAATGGTAAAAAAAATAATATTGCAGTAATTCCAATAGATATTCTCAAATATAAATCTATTAAAAACAAGCTAAACAATATCAAATACATAACTTTTGATAATAACGATAAAAACTCAGATATTACATATAAGTTCATATCGACAGATGTAGCAACCACCTCATTTTCATTAAAATGGAAAAACTGTCAAAAAGAAAATTTTGCGAAGTGGAGCATTCCGGGCAAACATCAAATATCTAATGCCGCAGCTGTCGCTGTTACTGCTTCATTTCTAGGAATACCATACGATAAAATCTGTCTATACTTTGCAAAATGTAAACTCTCAGGAATGAGAATGAAAATAAATAGGATACAGGATACATTCTGGATTAACGATGCATACAATGCTAATCCGGACAGTACAAAAGCAGGTTTGGAATATATGTCGGATATTATTAAAACCAAAAAATTTAAGGCCAGCTATATAGTACTGGGAGATATGCTTGAATTAGGTGATGATACTGTTAAATCTCATTCTAAAACAATCAAACAAGCACAAAATCTCCTTCCTGATTCTACCATTATTCTTATTGGTGATTTAATGCAAAAAGCACTTTCTGAATGTAATGACTTATTATCTAACCAAAAAACAATAAAACACTTCCCAAGTACAGAAGAAGCAGCTGAATATATAAACAACAATTTAGAGGAAAATGATATAGTCTATCTAAAAGGATCAAGAGGAATGAAACTTGAAAATATTGAACAATCATTCCTTCATTTATAATTATTTATGACTTTTTTTAATATAAGGATGCCATAATAATTTAGTGTAAAAAATTTTAGTTAAAATGAAAAATTAATCAGCGGCATATACTTTATCCAGGAATTATCCATTTCATTAATCAAACCAAATTGTATCCCATGAGCAGATTTTGCTTTGTTGTAAATTCCTATTTGAACACCATTTATTGTATCTACAATATTAAAAAGTGCCAGCTGAAAACCATAAAATAAATTTTCAGAATTATCAATAAATCCCTTTACATTGTTTGATAACCCTAACTGTAAAGCGTAAAAGTCTGATTTATTATTTACATTTTCAATAGATTTATTATGTACATTGTTAATAGCACTTAGCTGTAAAACATAAGAATTTGATTTATTATTTATATTATTAATAACACCGAGCTGGATTCCGAAAACAGATTTATCATTATTAATACCGCCAAGTTCGATTCCGAAAACAGATTTATTATTATTAACACCTCCAAGTAGGATTCCGAAAACAGATTTATTATTATTAATACCACCAAGCTGGACTCCGGAAACAGATTTATTATTATTAAAAAGTGCTGCTTCAAAACCTAATACATGCTTGCTATTTGAAAAAGGAATTCCCAAATTTATTCCATAGATATTATCCATATCAGGCGTTATTAATAAAATCTCGGGGTAAAATATATACCACGATGAACCTTTAGATAGGGGTGGAACTAATGCTTTTCCATTCTTATCTAATACTTCGGTTTTTTCCCTAATCTCAGATAAATGAGATTTTTTTGAAATTAAATTACTAAGCTTTACTGCATTATCCTCATCTTCATTATTAATACTATAATATTTTTTTATAGCATCATATCCAGCCTGCATTAGTTTTATTTTTTGCTCTCTATAAAGGTTAAAGGACATAACATCAATCTTGCCACAATCTATAAAAACAGTTCGATCAACATTTTTTTTAAAAAGAGATGTACCCGTATTAAACATTGCTAAATCAGCAACAGCTTCTACATAGCTGACTGTATCTTTAAGTTCCTGCCATTTAGTCCTTATCATCTCCTTTTTAGAAAAAAGCATAAATCCCAGTACAACAGGTTTAGGACCATTTCCAGAACTGTCGTAGTCAAAATATTCTATGGGGTAATTATTTTTCGTTCCACCATCGACAAAGAAATCATTATTATATTTTACAGGTTTAAAAATAAAAGGAATTGCCATAGAAGCTCTCATTGCCTCTACTACAGGGAGATCAGGTGCTGTCTTATAATCGAAGTAGGCTGTTTTCCTGTAGGATATGCTACAGGAAACCAGAACTAAATGCTTTCCTGTTTTTTTATAAAGTTCTCCAAGAGTAATATTTTCATCAAGTCCAAATTTAACTAATGACTTTTTTAAAAAACTTAATATTTTACTTCCATCGCAAAGAGCATATTGATTATCGAGAGTCTTTGAAACTGAAGCGACAGAAGAAAAAAGATCATCTGTATATGGATTAAAATTTTGATTAAGAATTGATTGTTTCAATTTTTGATTATCTATAAAATCAATAAAATTTGATTTTTCTATTATTTCATATACTAATTCAGTAAAAGATTTATTTTTTATTCCCCTGTTATTCTCGTAATAGGTTCCTATGCTCATAAATGTACACATTATGGAACCTGCTGATGTACCTATAAAACGTTTTACATTTTTTAATTTTCCTGTTTCCTGTAGATATTTCAGTATTCCTGCATAGGCAGGTCCTCTGGCTCCTCCGCCTGAAAAGACTAAAGTGTCAGGATTATTTATAACATTATTGCTCTCTTTTACTATACCTTCACCCCATTTAAGATAATCAGGAAAAACGTGTTTACCTTTCTTTTGATAGAGCCATAATGCTGTCTGCTCATTTACCAAATATAGCAGAGTTAATTTTAATTTATTTTCAGCATCTTCGAATTTTTTCAACTCCTGATAATGCTTTGCTTTATCAAGAGTCTTTAATGCGTTATCAGCACTTATTTTCCATTTATCACGATTATACTTAATTGCTGACAGCTGATAGTCTTTAACTGACTTTTGTGCATCTAAGGTTTTTAGATAAATGTATTTCTGTTGTTGCGAGTCAACTTTTTTTTCTTTATTGCTATACCCCTGTACCCTCAAAGCAGCCATGGTTTTATCTACGGCTTCTCTTCGTTTATTTCGTAACTCCAATATTTTTATATTGTTTTCAGGTTTTTCCAAACTATTTAAATAAAGAGTATAATCATTATAATATAGAGCATTTGGATTAGTTGTGTCATCAATATGATCAGACATTATCTCAATATTTTCAATAAGAGAGCACCCTGTCATGCTGAGTAAAAATACAAAAGTTAAAGCTAAATTCTTCATTTCATTTTTCCGGTTGAATATATTAAAGTTATCTTTTACTTATAGAGTTTTTAGTAAATCCTGTAATAATTTTACTCTGAGAATTATGTCAATAACATTTAACTGTTGACTAAGTCAATTATAACTCAAACTTCTGATTAAATTAATATTTATAAATTATTTTGTATGAGTACATCGAAAAAGTAAAAATGCTGAACAAGAATTCATCAATGAGCAATAAAAATAAACCTGTTATTTAAATGAGAAATTTATTGTTGAAAAATAAGGACACCATATTAACTGCTATTTTATCATTTATACAGCTTTGTAATATTCATTGTTGTCATTTGGAGAATATTTATCAATAGTGCATACTGCGGCATTAATTTTATCGGTGAAATCAAAAACATCTTTTACACATATAAATTTTGTATACTGCTTTTCTGATATTCTTATATTCAGAAAATATTCAATAGTGATTGCAAGATCAAATATCATTAGTGAATCCATATCTAAATCATCAACTAAACTATCTGTCTCATATATTTCTTTTTTAGTGCACAATGAAATATCATGTATAGCTTTAATAATCTTTTTTTTAATTGCATCCATTTTTACAATTCCCCAAATTATTTCATTTTTAGATCTAGTGTTATATTTCACTATAACACTAATTATATAATATAGATACTGGAAGTTTTTACAAGGAAAGTTATATAAAATTAACGAAATAAATGGAAAAGTGTGTTTATAAAGTGGTGATATGAAACCCACAAGGTACGATCAGGACTCTCAATTTTATATTTCTTAGAACCATATTTAATTACTCTACCACCATTAATAACCTGAGGATTTACTATTTTAGAATTCCCGAAGTATATCAATTTACAGTTACCGTTAATATAGGCACTAACACTGGCAGCATTAGTTTTTACTGTACAGTTCCCATACATTTTGATATTTGCAGTTTTGCATTTAAGATCTTTAAAATCCATTTTAGAATAACTTGAACAGTTTAATTTAAGATGCTCCACACTGCCTGTAGTTTTCAACATTGGAGTACCGGTAGAATCTTGAAGTATCGCCACAATATCTAAATTTTTCAAATCAATATTATCAAGAAGAACATAAGACGGACTCTCCAGTCTAATATATTTCAATGCTTTCGTCGTTACAGTAATATATACTTTCTGAGTGGCGATACTCCTGTCATAGTATATTCTCAAAGTCTTATTATTGACATTGGAAGTTATATAATTGATAATATTGCTATCAGCTTTAATTTTTATACTGGAAGTTTTTCCTTCAACAACTTTTACACTGAATGTACCACTTACTACTATTTTATTAAAACAGTCCAACTGTCTTGTTTCCTGTATATATTTACCATTACCTCTATTCGGTAAAAAAACTGAAAAAAGGATAAAACCTAAATTAAAAAGAAATACTATTACAATAATAGCAATTAAAATTTTATTACTTTTCTTCACCAGTTAACTCCAAAGTTTTAAAATAAGGTTTAAGGTCACTCCATGTAAGATTAAGCATTTTTACGACCTTCAAAAATTCGGGTAATTGATATCTTATAAATTCTTTTTTCTTATCATCTTCAATAACTTTTTTAGCCTTCTCTGTTATAAAATACCCGATACCGCGTTTTTTAACTATTATGCCGTCAAGTTCTAGCTGATTATATGATTTGAGTATTGTATTCACATTAACTTCAACTTCTGCGGCATATTCTCTAACTGAAGGCATTTTATCTCCAGTTTTCCATATTCCGCACATTATGTTTTCTGAAACATATTCTCCGATCTGAGCTGAAATTGTCTGTTTTGCTTTAAAATCCATACAATAAAAATCTCTATTTTAATTCAGTTTCTTTCAAGCGATAATAGCCTGCAATTAAACATAATATAGGTAAAATAATAAAAAACAGGATAGAATATACAATGAAGTATACATACACATAAAGAGGTGTAAACATTTGCCGGCTATGCATTAAACCACTCACAAAATATATACCATATAACAATATGTAATTTAATATGTATATGACAACTGTAATTAAAAGAATAACTAAAACTGTCTTAATTGATTCATATTTCTTAAAAAAAAGACTCCCTGCGAAAAACATTGACTGAATAGAAAAAAAGAGTCCAGTAAATAATAAACTCCCATCACTGAATGTATTATAAAAGCTGTGAGAAGAGCCAGATATGATACAGAAAATAAAAGTGCCAAGACTATAAAGTACTGAAAATAAAATAAAAAACAGGATAGAATTTATCAACAAATTGGAAATATATTTTTCAAAGGAAGAAACCGGAATTATCAGCAAACCGCTTATACGGTTTTTATCTTTAAATGAACAGAAAGATATACCAGCTAAATGAAACCCTATTAAATAAAGCATAATATAGTAGCAATAGCCATTGAATATCTCATAGGAAATACCAGTCGTAACAGATATTAAATTATTAAGAAAATTCAGAAGTATTACAATTAATGTTATAACAGACAGAACCAGCAGATAATCCCTCAAATTCAGCTTTAAGTTTAATCTGACATAATTGATAAACCTGTTAATTGAAAAAAAGTTATTTTTCATTGTCTTCACCATCACTGTTTAAAATTTTCTGATAAGTCGATGTATCTTTTAATACAGATTTAAAAAATGGTGATAACTCAAATTTAATTTCATCTCCATCAAATTTATCACGCTCAGCAATAATCAAATGTCCTCCAGGAGTTCTTTCACTATATATAGCATTTTCTTCTTCAATAAGTTTTCTTGTAAAGTAAAATGCTATCTTATCATCGATTAATTCTCTTGAACTATTTATAACTACTTTACCATTGTCCAATATTATTATCGGATCTATGATATTTTGAAGATCTTTTACCTGATGTGTAGCTATTAATACAGACTGATCTTCTGTTACATATTTAAGAATTAGTTTATTAAAGGTACTTTTACCGGGTATATCAAGTCCATTAGTAGGCTCATCAAACAGTATCACCGAACTGCAGGTAGCAAGAGCAAATGATATTAATACTTTTTTCTGTTCCCCGAATGACATAGAACTTAATTTTTTAGAGCATTCAATACCAAAAGTACTTATACAGTCATCAAAAACATCTGTATTAAAACAGGTATAAAATGGTTTATGCAGTTTTACATATTCTTTAACAGGCACTTTGGGAACATTAAATCTTTCAGGCAGATAATAAATCTTATTTAAGAAAAACGGTGTTCTTTTTTTAGGTATCTCATCAAATGCAGTAATTGATCCATCATATGAAGCTAAAAGACCAATCATAAGATGCAGTAAAGAAGTTTTACCTGCGGCATTTTTCCCTAAAATTCCGTAGATTTTACCAGGCTCTACTTCAAAATTTAAATCATCAAAAAGCAAATTGTTTTTATTATAGCCGAAGCTTAAATTTTTAATTTCTATCATAATTCAAGGTTCAATTTATTATTTTATTAAGCTGTTATACTAAACTATAACACTCTTGAATATAAAAAACAACTCAAACTATTTTATTTATTTTCAAGGTCGAGTAAATACTGTTTTCTCCAGATTCCTCCGCCATAACCTGCCAGAGTACCGTCTTTTGCTATAACCCTATGACATGGAACAATTATTGCAATTCTATTACATCCATTAGCCGAAGCTACAGCTCTTACAGCTTTTGGATTGTTAATATTAATAGCCTGTTCCTGATATGATTTTGTTTCACCGTAAGGAATTTTCTGCAATGCAGTCCAAACTTTATTCTGAAACTCAGTACCTGGTGTTACAAGAGGTATATCAAATGCTTTTCTTCTTCCGACAAAATACTCTGTAAGCTGTTTATTTAAAGTTTTAAAATACTTATTATCACCTGGAACAAATTCTGCATTGAAAGCTTTTTTCAGTTGCTTAATTTCAGTTTCCAGCATTCTCCTATCTGTAAATTCAAGAAGGCAAATACCCTCATCAGTGGCAGCAGCGAACATCGGCCCTATAGGTGTTAACAGCCTGGTTATATTAATAATGTTCTTATTGCAACTTTCGGATGGATTAAATCCGGTTATCTTTTTAAATGCACTATTAAACCCGCTTAACGAATCAAAACTATTATCATAGGCAGGACTTATAATTTTCTCTTTATATTTAATCTGACCGAATGCCCTATTAATCCTTAAAGATCTAAGATAAGCCTGAAACGTCATATTATGATGTTTCTTAAACCATCTGCGAACACGTGCCGGCTCTAGGTGCCTATTTCGCAAATCATAATCTTTAAGTTTGATTCCCAGATTTTCATCTATCTCTTTCATCAATGGCTGAAGCCATTCAGGAACAGCTCCATACATCTCCATAGGATGGCATATATGACATGGTCTGTAACCATAATCCAGGGCTTCTTTTGATGTTGAGTAAAATTCTACATTTTCTTTCTTTGGTTTTCTGGCTGTACATGTAGGTCTACAGAAAATACCTGTTGTTTTAACACCTACAAAAAAGATTCCCTCAAAAGAGCTGTCTTTATTGAGAAGTGCTTCATACATCGTATTAAAATCAGGCAGTTTTTTATTATTCATATTATTTACCTCAAATATCTAAACTAAGTTAACAGTATCAGAGGATTATCTCTTATCACTAATTAACCATTTATAATTAACAATTATTTTACTTACATATAATCTAATATTTCATTTTTCGCAACCGAAAAATGAATAAGTAATTTTATTGTAATAACCAGTCTTTAAATAATGAAATAAATAAAATTAAAAGCTTGTTGCTACTCATATATTTACTTTCCTTCCAGATAACAGGCAATAAAGGAATTGTTTATTCGTATAGATTTACAGAGACAAAATTTACCATTACCAAATATTATTGTATGGTATATATGCAGCACAGACAAACAGTACACAAGAATCAGAATTAAGCTAATACTTCTCTCACAATTCCAAATACTATTTCCCTGCTTTCCTCCGTAACAAGTTTATCTCTCAAGATTTCTAATGTTTTTATTTTACCATCTGCAGCAATAATACGGTAAGATCTGCGATGAGGATATTTATTAATATTTATCAGCTCTTTATCCCTATCATCAGGATGGATAATTTTTAACCACAAACTCTCATCTGCAATATAATTTTCTAAAGTATATCCAGTTATATTATGATAAGACTGATTCATGAATATGACTTTATAAACAGGATTCAACTGAGCAATATAAATACCATCTTTAGAGTAATTGCAAACTGACTCAAAAACTTGGAGGTTTTTCTTTATCTGCTTTATATCTGTAATATTCAGAATACAACCAGTAATAAATTCTACATTTCCTTTATCATTAAATATAGGAGCAATATTGATTAATCCGAAAAGTGTATCTGTCCTTCCAGGGATAAGAATCTCTTTATTAATAATTTTAATGCCAGTATTTAATACCTGCTTCTCTAATTCAGTAATTGAACTTACTTCATTATAATCAAAAATATTAGAAAAATAACTTCCCAATAATTTATGTCTCTTCATTTTTAAATACGAGCAAAAAGAATTATTTATATATGTGATCTTAAGTGTTGAATCTTTTGTATATATAAATCCCTGTTGATTATCAATAGTATTTTTCAGTATTCTATTTTGATGAATATAATTACTGTTAAGTATATTTAAATAATTAATTTCATTCTTTAAATTATTAATATAAGGATTAAGCTCACTAGTGTTTAATTTGTTATCAGTGTCCATAGAAGTGGCAGTTGATTTAGTTACACGAAGATCTGAAATCTCATCAATATTTATTCCTATAAAATTTGCAAGAAAGTATACATCAGAGGACTTTGGCTGTATTCTGCCGCTTTCCCAGGTCCATAATGTTTTTGTACTTTTACCCATCGCTGTTGAAATTGACTTAATAGATATTTTTTTAGCTTTTCTGATTTGTTTAAATTTTATATAATCAAGTTTCATTACATAATTTCCTGTTAAATATAATATATTCACTATACATAACATTATGTAATAAATAAAGTTAATTATCAAGCAATTCTTAATTGTTAAATCTTTTTTTTTCCATAATATTAAAAGTGATTTTTTAATTAAAAGAATTATGAAAAGTTAAGAATACTGCTAAATCTACTTTAGAAAACAAACATGTTTTTGGGATTCAGCAGAACAACAAAAATATATTAATTAATTGAAAGGAAAGTTAAAATGAACGAGCGTGATATGTTAAAGGCAACTATGAGTAATTCTAAATCAAACATTATTTTTCTTGATATTGAAAGAAAATATGTTGATATAAGTGATTGTGTTTTTATTGATAGTAATTTAAAAAAAACAGATCTTGTTGGGAAAAGTATACAAGAAGCATTCCAAAATGAGGAGTGGACAAAGATTGTTGCGGAGTCTCATAAACAGGTAATTGAATCTGGAGAAGCAATGGAATTTGAAGAATATGCTATTATTAATGGGAAAAAAATATTTTATAGTGCACTGAAATTTCCAGTATTTAATTCAGGAGGAAAAATAATAGGAACAGGTGCTATATCAAACTATAAAAAATAACTATATCCGTACACCGACAATTATATTTACCCACTAACGACAATTATAGTAAAGTCATAAGTCATTTTTTCTTTTTTCTAAAAAACTTCATAAGTGTATTGATTGAAAGCCTTTTAGAAAAAAGAAAAGTATATTCTAAATCAAAGTTACAAATATCTTATAATTGTCGGTGAAGTCCATTTTTAATTGTCGCCAAGGGTATATCGCTATCCTGCAATAATTTATAGTCTTATAACAGCATGATTTTGTATACTATTATAAGGCTATAAACACCTTTTATAACATCCAATCTTCACTCTGCGTTCTTGAGAACCTATGATAATTCCAGAATATTTGCATATAATTCAATCTACAAATATTACATTCTCACAGCAAAAAATATTAAAACATTATCATTAATAGAACAGCCTAAATTCAAATCAACAGCAGATCAACCACATTCTAGAATTACACACCAAAATTTAGATAAATTCCAGTGAACCATTTATCAGTAATAAGTCCTTCACTTACATATAAAGTAATTTTCAAAAAGTCTTTAAGGCATGTTTTAGATCACTAAGTTTTAAGTTAGTTATTAGTTTTATAAGATAAAAACAACTTTTATGTACATTTATGGAATATATTAAAGTACAAATGTTATTTTTTGCATATATAAGTTTTAATCATAACTAACTGTAGATAAATTAAATTAATATTTTTATTTAAAGTAACAATAGAGGTGTCAACATGAATATACTTGTATGTATAAAACAAGTTCCCAGCTCAACTGAAGTGGATATTGACGAAAAAACAGGCGTTTTAAGACGTGCAGGTATTGAATCAAAGATAAATCCATATGATTTATATGCTATTGAAGCAGCAGCACAGCTGAAAGATAAATATAAAGCCACAGTTCATACAATTACAATGGGACCTCCTCAGGCAAAAGAGATAATTAAAGAAGCCTTTATGATGGGAGTAGATGACGGCATCATGATATCTGACAGTAAATTTGCCGGTGCAGATGTACTGGCAACAGCCTATACGTTAGCACAGGGAATTAAAAAGCTTCCAAAATCTGATCTAATAATCTGCGGCAAACAGACAACTGATGGTGATACAGCACAGGTTGGACCTGAAATAGCCAACTTTCTAAATATTCCTCATGCTGCGTACATTAAGAATATCATTGAATTAGATGAAACATCAATAACAGTTGAAACTGACATGGATAAGACCACCGAGACTATAAGAATAAAACTGCCATGTCTAATAACCGTAGATTCAGGAATAGGTCAGGCAAGACTGCCGTCCTTTATTAGAAAACTTCATACACAGAACAAAAAAATCCCTACGTATAAACTTAATGACTTTGAAGATAAAGATGAGAATAAATACGGATTAACAGGATCACCAACACAGGTAATAAAAATATTCCCGCCACCATCCAATGATGAACATGAAATATGGGAAGGCAAAAGTGAAGAACTATCAACCAGAATAGCTGATAAGTTAACTGAATTAAAATTTATTTAAGAGATAGGTGATATCATGTCTAAATTAATAATACATCAAAGTAAAATAGATAACCTGGAAAAGGCTATCAAAATTTGTCCTTTTAATGCACTTGAAAATATAGATGGCAAAATAGCAGTTAATGCTGCCTGTAAAATGTGTAATATATGTGTTAAAAAAGGTCCCTCAGGAGTATTTGAAATAGTAGAAACAGATAGACCTTATATTGATAAATCTTTATGGACCGGCATTGCTGTTTACATTGAATACAGTGAAGGAAGAATACACCCTGTATCTTATGAACTTATAGGTAAAGCCAAAGAGATGGCAGCAAAGATAAATCATCCTGTTTACTGTATATTGGTTGGCTACAACGTAAAAAAATATACAGAAGAAATTTTAGAATGGGGCATTGATGAACTCTATGTATATGATCAAAAGCCATTAGAAAATTTCAAAATAGAACCTTATAAATTTATTTTTAGCGACTTTATCGAAAGAACAAAACCATCCAGCGTGCTGGTAGGTGCAACTAATATTGGCAGATCATTGGCACCACGTGTTGCTGCCACATTTAAAACTGGCTTAACTGCAGACTGCACGGTACTTGATGTACAGCCAAATACAGACTTAGATCAAATTAGACCTGCATTCGGCGGCAATATAATGGCTCACATCAGAACTCCTGATCATAGGCCGCAATTTGCAACTGTAAGATATAAAGTATTTGATCCGCCAAAAACAAAAGAAAAAAAAGATAACGCTAAACTTATATATTGTGAAGTTGATGATAAGAACTTAAGATCCGACATAGAAATTCTCGAAATCAAACAAAAGCCAAAAACAGCAAATATAGAAGATGCTCCTGTTATCATTGCAATAGGAAGAGCATTTAAGAAAAAAGAAGATTTAGAATCAATCAAAGAACTAGCTAAATTACTTAATGCTGAGTTAGGTTGCTCCAGACCGCTAGTTGAATCCGGCATAGTAGATCCTATACGCCAAATAGGCTTAAGCGGAAGAACTGTTAAACCTAAATTGATTATTGCCTGTGGAATTTCCGGTGCAATTCAATTCAGAGCAGGAATGAGCAATGCAGATACTATTTTTGCAATAAACAGTGATAAGGATGCACCTATATTCGATGTGGCACATTATGGTATAGTCGGAGATGTATATGAAATTATACCTCAATTAATAGAAAAGATAAAAAGCGGCAAAAATATCATTTAGGAGATTATAAAATATGAAATATACTAAAATAGCTCAGAAAAATATCGATGCTCTTATCTCTATATTAAGTGAAGATAAAGTATATACTGGCAATGAAATAAATGAAGATTTCAGTCATGATGAACTGACTGCAAAAAAAATATATCCAGATATACTTGTTGAAGTAAATACTACCGAAGAAATATCAGAGGTGATGAAGTATGCGTATGCTAATAACATCCCTGTAACACCTAGAGGACAGGGTACGGGATTAGTTGGTTCTGCTGTCGCTATTCATGGTGGTATAATGTTAAGTTTGTGCAAAATGAATAACATTCTTGAGTTAGATGAAAACAACATGACACTTACAGTAGAATCAGGCGTTCTATTGATGGACATAATATCATATCTTGATGGAACAGGTTACTTTTATGCACCGGATCCAGGAGAGAAAAGTGCAACAATAGGTGGAAATATAAATACGAATGCAGGCGGCATGCGTGCTATGAAGTACGGTGTTACAAGAGAAAATATCCTGGGGTTAGAAGTAATTTATCCTAATGGAGAAATTGATAATATTGGCGGAAAAGTAGTTAAAACCAGTTCAGGCTACAGTCTTAAAGATATTATAATTGGTTCAGAAGGAACATTGGTCATAGTAACTAAAGCCATACTAAAACTACTGCCTGTCCCTAAATTTAATATTTCACTTTTAGTTCCCTTCCCTAGTTTAGAAAAAGCAATAGAAGCCGTTCCTACAATACTAAAATCAAAAATAATACCAACAGCTTTGGAGTTTACAGAGCGGGAAGCAATACTGAATACAGAAAAATATATTGGGAAAAAATTTCCTCACAATACAGCTGATGCTTATTTGATATTAACTTTTGATGGTAATACAAAAAGTGAATTAGAAGAGTCTTATGAAAAGATAGCCCACAAATGTTTAGATGCCGGAGCTATAGATGTATTTATCTCAAATACCCCTGAGAGAAATGAATCTATCTGGTCTGCCAGAGGTACATTTTTAGAAGCTATCAAAGCTTCAACAACAGAGCTGGACGAATGCGATGTAGTTGTACCTAGAGATAAGGTAGCCGAATTCATAAAATTCTCACATTCACTTCAAAAAGAGTATAATATAAAAATAAGCAGTTTTGGACATGCAGGTGACGGCAATCTCCATATTTATGTACTAAGAGATGATCTTGACAAAGCAACGTGGGAAAAAACATTGAATGATGTATTTGATCGTCTTTACAGCAGGACAAGAGAAATAGGCGGCATGGTGTCAGGAGAACATGGAATAGGGTATGTAAAAGTGCCATACCTTAAAAAGTCAATAAATGATACCGGCATGAAAATATCAAAAGGAATCAAACAGGCTTTTGATCCTAAACTGATACTAAACCCAGGTAAAATTGTTGAAATTTAAGTAGAGAGCGTCAGAGGCACAAAGTGATAGATAATTTACGTTGTGCCTCTTCTATTCAGCCGTAGAATTTTATTTTTTCTAAAATCTTAAAACAATGAAAGTGGATTAATAGGCAGTTTTCTTTTGAGTATTATATAAGTCAATAATGATTTAAATATAATAGAAATCAACACTGAAACGGCAATACCTGTTAATCCCCAGAACCATGTTAGAAGCACCCCTAATACTACTACAATCACAAGCTCTATTAAATTAATTTTAAGTTGCAGATCTGTTTCAACAAACGTAAGTATCTTTCCTGCAGGAACAAAAATAGAGGCGATATAGTAAGTAAAACATAAAATAATAAAAGGTATTTCAGCCGAGCTATAACCTTCACCAAAAAAGAGTAATAAAGTTTTAGAGAATGTTAAAAGAATAATCAATATTATAGTTAATATGGCTATATTCGTAAAATTAATAACATTAATATTACTCTGTAACTCAGTAAACTTTTTTTCGCCTACAAAATGTGTTATTCGTGGAATTAAAAGTGTAGTAATAGCACTTGGAGTAATGAGTAATATATTTGTTAAAACAAGCATTGCTGCGTAATAACCTACATCATGCTCTGAATAATGAATCCACTCAAGAATAAACAAATCTATAGTCCAGATAAGATTGAATATTAATTGACTGCCAATCATTCTAAAAGAATCAGACAGCCATTGTTTTTCACCATCAGCTTTCTTAGCAGTTTTTCTAAAATCAATTACAACATCATCCAGCTTATGTTCATTTGATAATTTACTGATAAATACTAACTCAGCAAAAATAACAATAACATATGAAATTAATAGAAAAATTCCTATGCTATATAAACTAATCTTAATATTATAAAAAAGTAAACCTCCACCAATTAAAATAAGCATCACTACAAATACAGCAATTTTTCTAAAGAAGAAAAATAATATAGGCCATTTATTACTAAGAATATAACTTGAAAGCAAAACGGCTATTGCGGCTAAAGGTGCTACTGCTAAATAATAAAAAACATAATGATAAGAAAAGAAGTTTTTTATCTCAAATAAATGCAAAATCATCATAATTAAATATAAAATAAAAAGTGATAATATATAAATAACTAATGACTTAGAAATTATTCGAGCATTCCATGCAATAAAATTTTTAATATTATATTTATCTTTTTTTACAAAATATTTGGATAAGTATTTTTTCGTTGAATTATTTGTCCCTACAAGCAGTATAAGTGACAAAATAATAACAGTTCTAAGAAATACAGCCAAATCTCCATATTCATCCGGATTTAAATTACGCGTCAATATAATATTTAAAAAATATTTAAAAAAATATGCAACTCCCCCTAAAACAACTAAAGTAAATGTTATTTTTCGCCCTTTATTATTAGAATGATCTGATTTCTCAAAGATTAAGGACCTGATAGTCTTACTGAATTTCACAACAAAAAAAAGTATAAAACATAGCAGTACAATAGAACAAAATACTATATATACAAAATAATGCTCCCAACTCATTCTCAGAGATAAATACAGTCCTACAATTATAGCAAAAATTGAACTCAATATTCCTACGATAGAAATTAATAAAACACCATACTTTCCAAATGGTAATTTATATGGTCTCTTCAAGTAATCTGAAGTTAAAAATCTAATTTTTATTAAACCAATAAACATTATGATATACATTACTAAGACCAATGATATTGTAAAGCCACCCAACATAGAACAAACTAATTCGGTATTTGATTGAAGCACAAAAGCGAGACAGAAAAAACTAACCAAAACAGCCTGTAGAACTAATGCCCTAACAGGTATGTCATGTTCATTTTTTTTATCCAACCAAAGTTCATTATCTGCATCTTCAATAGCAAATAAGGCACCTTTACAGCATAGTGAAATATAAATAAACACATAACTTATGGAACCAACAAACAAGGAGAAAGAAAATAATTTACCTAACAACTTAGAACAGACAGATGAATTTATTAATAGGTTAAGCACTCTGTTTACTTCTATAAAAATAATATTTGTCTCTGCATCTTTTGCGACAACAATATAAAACGTACAAAGTATGAAAAATAATAAAACAATAAAACCGGCAGATAAAAGTGTACCATAAAAATAATTCTTTTGGGGATTATCTACATTACGGCTAAAATTTGAAGCTAAATCTATCCCTAAAAAGAAAGCAAAAGTAGAAATTCCAATTTTTAAATTAACTAAATTATCCATGGGTTGAGAAAAAAAGTTAACCGATAAATTCAATTCTGCAGCAAATCCTGATGTAATATACAAAACGGTTAAAAATATCAACAATATAATTGGGATAAGTATAGAGGTTATAATTCCAAAAATGCTAAGAATTTTTACTATTTTAATACCTTTTGTATTTAGATAAGTCATAGACCAGTAAATCACTAAAATAAAAGGAATGATATAATATTGATTTGATGCTAAATTTAATGCTTCTTCACTGGTCGGCATTATAGTAAAAGCTAAACTGACTAATGCAAAAGTGAGAAATACAATGGTAAACAAAGATGCAGCCAGCCACTGCAATACCCCTGCAACCAACCCCATATTTCGACCAAATGCCATTTTAACCCAATTATACATCCCACCCTGTTCAGGAGAGATCGATGATAATTCAGCCACGGCAAGTGAAACAGGTATAAAAAAAAGAATAGCACCTAGCATATAAAAAAGGAGATAGCTAAACCCTATTGTCACTGCCGCAGGTATGAGCTGACTCAAATTGACAACTATAATAACATTTATAATTATCAATAAAGGTAATCCGAAGGTACCTTTTTTTTTGTTATTTGAATTCTGCATATTAAAATGTAAATTTATCTAAATCAAATTATGGATATACATAAAGACTAATTATATCCTATCAGCAGACAATTAAAAAGATTTATGATATTATTATACATGATATATCAGCTAAAAATAATTAAAGAAAAGGACACTTATTATGGAAGCAGAGATAGCAAAAACTGTAAATAAAGAACTTAGGAAACAGGCTAGAGAATCACTTTCAGGACGATGGTGGCTTGCAGTTAGCACTCTCATTATATTTTTTATTATTACTGCAGGCATAGGACTTATATCTAGACTGGGTACTATTGTTTCATTATTAATATCAGGTGCAATGAGTGTAGGATTATGTTATTTTACACTAGCTATTGCTCGTTCAGACAATCCAAGACTAGCACTGATCTTTTATGGATTTAAAAAAATTCTGCCAAGCTTAGGTGCATATATTCTAATGGCGATATTCATTATACTTTGGGCTCTCATCGGCATCATACCCGGTATTATTGGCTTTGCCGTAATTGCCAGCACACACTATATAATACTGGGTAAATTACTAATTGCACTGGCAGTCATATGCCTGATTCCTGCAGCTATAGCTGCAATATCCTATTCACAAACTTATTTCATAATAGCAGATAACGAAATAGGACCTTTTAAAGCTATTTGCAAAAGTATCGGTATTATAAAAGGTAGTAAATGGAAATTTTTTTGGCTGAATATCAGCTTTATCTGGTGGATAATTTTATCTGCAATTACATTAGGTATAGGTTTTTTATGGATTGCTCCTTACATGGCTGTAACTATGGCAAAATTCTATGACGATATAAAAGCTCGCTGACATACAATAGGAGTCAATATCACAATCAATGCGGTATTGACTCTAAAAATATACCAAAGAAATTACTCGACAAATAAAGATACCTTTTCCGGTCCCTGCGGTGTTATTTTCACAAGCGTTTTATCTGTAATCTTTAAATTTGGAATGACGGGAAGCTGTAAAAAACTCATAGAAATAACAGGATCTTTTAAGGTACCGCCAAGTTTTTTATATGCATCGTAAATTTTTATTTTATCGTCTAAAACATTTTCAGGTTCTTGTGTTGACATCAACCCTGCAATTTCAAGTTTTAGCCCAGCCAAAACTTTTTTGTTTTCAACTACAATAATACCGCCCTGCATTTTTTTGAGTTGTTCAACAGCAAAAGCCATATCTTCATCATTAGTTCCAATTACACCAAGATTATGTGAATCATGTCCTATAGTTGATGCCATTGCACCTGATTTAATACCAAAACCTTTGATGAAACCTGTAGTGTTATTCCCTTCCCCGCTGTGTCTGTTTACAATTGATATTTTTAGTACATCTTTAGCAATATCATTTTGCAATACACCGTTTTTACTCAAAAGTTCTACCTGCTCCTCTTCTGTAACTAATTGTCCTGGATTAATTTTTATCGCTCTGACTTTTCTTGATCTATCTGAAATAACATTAAATTTATCAGCTTCGATTACATCATTAATTTTTACAGTTTTAAGCATATATTTGTGATAGATAAATTCATCATTATCATCCACAGTTTCCCCTTCCAGAGCTCTTATTTTACCATTAATAAGAGTTGCATAAACATCAAAATTTACTAGGTCTTCAAGTATGACAATATCAGCTCTTGTCTGAATAGATAATTTGCCAAGATAGTCAAAGTTATAATAATCAGCAACATTCAGAGTCGTCATTCTAATAATATCAAGGAGTGATAATCTACCATTTGAATCTTTAGCAATAGCGGCGGCTTCTCTTAAAGTTCTATTAATATGACCTTTTTTCAATAATTCATAAGGGTTAATATCATCTGTGCAAAACATCATTCTACGAGTATCTATACTATTTTTTATTACATACTCCAGAAGATCTCCCATATTTTTAGCACTACTTCCATTTCTTATCATTATATGCATACCTTTACAGAGCTTTTCTTCCAGTTCTTCGCCGTTTGCACATTCATGATCCGCCATTATTCCGCCATTTATATATGCAGATAACTGCTTGCCGGACAAATCCGGGCAGTGTCCATCTATCACAAGAGGTGTCCTCTTATAACCATTAGCTTTATAAGTTTCATTAATTTTAGCAAGAACATCAGGAAAAGCATATATAACTCCTGGATAATTCATTACTTCACCCAACCCAATAGACATTCTACCTGTTAATAGTGATTTCACTTCATTAACACCAAGAACAGCCCCGCTGGATTCAAAATCACCACCTAATGCAGGTACACATGAAGGAATAGTAAAATAGCATCTTAAATTACAGTCTTCACCTTCATTCATTATCTGTCTGACTCCTTTTTTGCCTAACACATTGGCAATCTCATGCGGGTCATTTATTATTGTCGTAGTCCCCTGTGGAATAACAACTCTAGCAAAGCTGGTTAAAGATAGCATACTGCTTTCAACATGAATATGAGGTTCAATAAATCCAGGCAGTATATATTTACCTGAAACATCAAGTACTTTAGTCTCATTATTCATAGAAGGTGAATAGTCATCAAAAAGACCAACAATTCTATGACCTTTTATAACGACATCACCTTTTTTCAACAACCCTGATTTCACATCAAAAACTGTTCCATTTTTTAGAATCAAATCAGGTGCAGTTTTACCAAGTGAATAGTTAATACTCTGTTCGTAGCAATCATCCATAATATCAGATCCTTATTTGCAGCAGGACTAATCCTGTGAAGTTATCATATATATGGATTTAATATAACAACAAATATCAATATTTTCTCTCTGAGTTGAAACTTAATAAGTTTAACTATTAAGTTTATTTCATTAGCAGGCTACATAAACTTTTTTATCTATTAATTTTATTAAGAAGTATAAACATGAGATAAATAATTTCATTCCCAATATTTACTTCCCCGGTGCACTCTATAACTTCTATCAATTCTTTAGTTTCTGTCTTATATTGCTTTAAATTTTCATGTAAATATTTTATAGTTTCTGCTTTATTCTTATTATTATCATAAAATTCTTCAACTCTTTTATAAGTATCACCAAGTTTTCTATTTTTCTTTAGCCTATCTATTATCCAGTACACTCCATCTTTTTTTCTATCAATATAATGTCTAAGAAAGATATAAAATTCATCTCCGATACCGATTGCTTTTGCGACGTAATAGAGTATTTCGCACTGAACAACACAGGGGCATTCAACTGTTTCCAATTTTTTAAGAGCTATATCTATGTAATCTTTGGAGTTAAACATGGACATTGCAATTGCTCCTTTTAACATTAAAATAGGTATCTCTGTTTTTCTAAAAACACCTTCAATACGCCTGTAGCTAGCTTTATCTTCAAGCTGCGCCAAGGCCACCATTGAATAACCTTTCAGCAAATTATCTTCTGAGTGTAAATATTTTCTTAACAGAGGAATAGCTTCATATATTTTATTAATTCCTATAAGACTGGCAGAGAAAATCCCTGTTGAGTATTCGCCGTTTTCCAGTTCATTAATAAGTGCAGGTTGAAATTTTTTTAATACTTTTTTATTAGTTAAAGCTTTTAATGCTTTGAGTCTTATTAGTGAATTTGGAGATTTCAAGTAGTAAATGATAGCCCGTTCAGATAATTTAGTTCTACTGTAAATCAGTTTATTTACATTTTTCAATTCTCTGCTTACAGATTCATATTTTCTATTTCTATTTAAGATGTTAATTACTGACAAGCTCTTTTTAGTAAAAAATATTCCATTGTTAATTTTATTGAGAAGTATAAACATTAGATAAATAATTTCATTCCCAATATTTATCTCACTAGTATTTTCTATAACCTTTATCAATTTCCCAAGTTCGGTTTTGTACTGTTTTAAATTTTCGTATAAATATTTTATTGTTGCTTCTTTGCACTTATTATTGTAAAAATCTTCAAGTCTTTTACAAGCATCACCAAGGTTTGAATTCGCCCTAAGCTTATCTATTATCCAATATATTCCTTTTCTATTGTTATCATTATAATGCCTCAGAAAGATATTAAATTCATTACCAACACCAATTGCTTTTGCCACATAATATAATACTTCACATTTGATATAACATGGACACTCAACTGTTTCCAATTTTTTAAGAGCTATATCTATATAATCATCAGTGTTAAACATAGACACAGCAATTGCCCCTTTTAATATTAAAACAGGTATCTCAGTTTCTCTAAAAATATCTTCAATACCCCTATAGCTAGCTTTATCTTCAAGCTGTGCCAAGGCTACCATTGAATAGCCTCTTAGCATATTGTCTTTAGAGTACAAATATTTTCTCAACGTAGGAACAGCTTCCTGTATTTTATTTATACCCACGATATGGGCAGCAAAATGCCCTGTAGAGAATTCTCCCCTTTCCAATTCTTTTAATAGAGCAGGTTGAAAAATTTTTAATATTTTTCTATCGAATATAGCTTTCAGTGCTTTGAGTCTTATCAGTGAATTCGGTGAGTTTAAGTAATAAATAATTGCCTGCTCTGATAACATGGTTCTGCTAAAAATCAATCTGTTGGCAAATTTGAATTCTTTACTTACAGATTCATATTTTTTGATTTTACTCAAAAGATGTAATGTTAATAGAGCTTTTGGAGAAAAAAGCAGCCTAAAAACTTTAGGAATACTGCCATCTTTAAAATTCTTTAATTTATAAAGGGAGTAAATTACTGGAATACATAATACAATCATGATGGAATAAAAATATTTATATACTAGATAAGCCTGCAGATTAGATAAAAATAATAATTTTATTAATCCTCCACCAATTACAACACCCGCAATTCCGGCAATAAGGAAGTGTAATAATATAAATTAAACGATTTGCTGTTTATCTTGGTGCAATCGTATAATTCCATTCTGGATGAAATTCATCACCATATATCACAACTTCTTCCATTTCTTTGTCTGTAACTT
>Ga0233431_1001356_pt1 | contig 43045 bp, 43 predicted proteins | sample SI_118_April2016_FD_179867 | JGI IMG/M metagenome (GOLD analysis project Ga0233431, IMG submission 179867) | Seawater microbial communities from Saanich Inlet, British Columbia, Canada - SI_118_April2016_200_MG | ecosystem: Environmental > Aquatic > Marine > Inlet | place: Canada: British... | reverse complement strand
TAACATTGAAAACACCAAAAATCACACGAAATCAGCATAAAAAGAACTGTTTTCCTCAAATTAAAAATTTTTTAGTTAATTTGTTCAAAATTCCTTTAGATCGAAACAGTCCGTTTTTATAAATTATTATTTAGTTTTTATAGAAAATATTTTAACAAAATAAAGCTTTTAATTCAATTTTATATATAATTAGATTTTAATCTTAAATTATATATAATTGATTGTTAGTGGTTTGAAATTATGATTGTTTTAATGTCTGATTATTAAAAACTTATGCTAAATATCTTGTAATTAATGGTATAGTAGAAGTTTTTATTAACATATTTTTTAGTCTTATAAAATTTTAACTTTATCTTTGTTTGTGAATTTTTAAAGAAACATTATAAAAAAATAATTATTATTTTTTCATAATCTATTGACATAGATTGTGTTTTGGATATATGTATAAAAGATAAGTCGTAATATAGGATTTCATATGGTTAAAAAATTATCTAAACAAATTAATTTATTTGCATTAGTGATGATTTCTTCCGCTTTTGTAACAAGTATTCGAAATTTGCCAACTCTAGCAGAAACAGGAATGAAAATGCTATTTTTTGCTCTTGCTGCAGCTTTATTCTTTTTTCTTCCGGCTGCCTTGACTTCTGCTGAATTAGCAACAGGTTGGCCAAAAGCGGGAGGTATTTATGCATGGGTAAAAGAAGCTTTCGGTATTAAATGGGGATTTATTGCTATTTGGTTACAGTGGGTATATATGACTATTAGTGTTATAGCTATGTTATACTTTATTTCAGGTTCTTTAGCTTATGTTTTTGCTCCTTCACTTGCTGAAAATAGAATATTTTTGGTGATTACCCAACTAGTGGTTATATGGTTTTTTACGTTTTTAAACCTAAGAGGTTTGAAAATGTCAAGTTGGATAAGTACAGTTGGATTTTTAGGAGGAGTGCTTTTCCCTGGAATACTTATAATAGTGTTAGGGGGTATTTATGTATTGCAAGGTAATCCTGTTCATTTAGACATGTCTTTTACGGCTAGTAATCTTTTTCCGGATATTAAACATATCTCTACTTTGGTTTTACTGGTTGGTTTTATGAGAGCTTTTGCCGGTGTCGAAGCTTCAAGTGTTCATGCTAATTATGTTAACAAGCCTCAAAGAAATTATCCTTTAGCCATTTTTATAGTTGTAATTATAGGAATAGCTATTAATGTCTTAGGTTCACTTGCTGTAGCTGTTGTTGTTCCTGCAAATGAAATTAGTCTTTTATCTGGAATTATGGAAGCTTTTAATTTGTTTTTTACTAAGTTTCATATGTTATGGTTAGTTCCTATAATGGGATTTTTGGCAGCTATCGGTCAAATGGGAGGAGCTAGCACTTGGATGACAGGACCCGTTAGTGGGCTTTTCGCAACAGCAGAAGAAGGACAATTGCCTCCTTTTTTTCAAAAGGTTAATAAACATAGAGCTCCTATAAATCTTATGTTAACTCAAGCTGTTGTTATTTCAATTTTAGGAAGTTGTCTTCTATTACTTCCAAGTTTGAATGTGTCTTTTTGGATATCAGTAGCTCTTTCAATGATGATTTATGTAACAATGTATTTTTTGATGTTACTATCTGGGCTTGTTCTTAGATTTAAAAAACCAAATGTTAAAAGGGCATATAAAATACCTTTTGGTAAAGTTGGGATATCAGTAGTAACTATTGTAGGAATGATGGCAATGATATTTTCATTTATAATAGCAATCTTTCCTCCATCACAACTTCCTCCTGATAACGCTACTGCATATGTCAGCTTTTTATTGATATCTATATGTATTATCTTTGCGCTGCCTTTCATTATTAATAAATGTAAAAAACCTCATTGGAAACCAAAAAACAATATTTTACAAGAAGGAGAAAAGTAAATGACTTTAGATAAATGGAAAAGATTTGAAAAGATGAGCCCATTTGAAGTTAAAAATGAGCTTATCGAAGCTGCTACAAATTCTTTAGAAAAACAAAAAGATTGTGAATGTAAACACATTTACAATGCAGGAAGAGGTAACCCTAATTTTTTAAATACTACTGTTAGAAAAGCTTTTGCTCAGCTTATGCTTTTTATTTCTGAACTTTCCGATAAATATTTTCCTGATAATAACTTAGGGCTTAGACCCCCTAAATCTCATATTTCTGAGCAATTTAAAGAGTTTATCAAAGATAATATCACAGAAGAGGGGGTTGCTTTTTTAAATGCAGCCATAGAATTTGCTGAAAAAGAATATAAGTTTGATCCCGATGATTTTATGTTCGAAATGGCTGATGCTGCTTTAGGTGATTTTTATCCTTCTCCATCTAGAATATTTCCTTATACAGAAGAGATTATTAAAAAATATTTAGAAGAGATCATTTGTCCAAGAGAAGGTCTTCCAAAAGGTGAATATCATATCTTTGCAACTGAAGGCGCTGCTGCTGCTATGTTTTATCTTTTTAATTCTTTAAAAATAAATAAAGTATTAAATTCAGGTGATCATATAGCTATAGTAACTCCTATTTTTTCACCTTATTTGGAAATGCCGATACTTAAAAAGTTTGGTCTTAAAGAAGTATATATTGAGGGAAAAGAAGATTTAGATTGGCAAATACCTGATAGTGAACTTGAAAAATTAAAAGATCCAAAAGTAAAAGCTCTTTATATAGTAAATCCCACAAATCCATCATCTGTAGCTTTGAGTGAAGAGTCATTAAAGAAAATAGCTCAGATTGTTAAAACAAATAGAAAAGATCTAATTGTATTGACAGATACTGTTTATGCTACTTTTGTAGATGATTTTCATTCTATTTTTCAAGATATTCCAGAAAACACCATCTGTGTTTACTCTTATTCTAAGTATTTTGGAGTGACAGGATGGAGGCTTGGAACTATCATGTTAAAAACAGACAATATTATTGATAAGATGATTGCTAACCTTTCTGAGAATGATAAAAAAAATCTGGATTATAGATATTCCACAGTAGCACCGGATCCTAGAAGTATTTTATTTATCGATAGGTTAGAGCTTGATAGTAGAGAGCCATCTTTGGCTCATACTGGAGGATTGTCTGGACCACAACAAGCTATCATGTGTCTTTTTTCTATCTTTAACCTTATGGATAAAGAGAAAAATTATAAAAAGGCTATTCATAATATCTTAAAGAAAAGAATTAAAATACTATATGATCAATTGGAAATACCAATACCTGAAGAGCATCATCATAGCTATTATTATACATTGCTAGATTTTTCAGTGATAGCTAAGCATAAATACGGTGCTGAATTTGCTAATTATTTATCTAAAAAAATAAATCCTTTGGAGTTTTTATTTAAATTGGCTGAAGAAAATTTTGCAGTTTGTCTTCCAGGTAGTGGCTTTGCAGGACCTAAATGGTCGATAAGAGTATCTTTAGCTAACTTAAATGATGACGATTATTATGCAGTTGGAAAAGGACTAAAGGAAGTTTTAGAAGGTTATCATAAAAAATGGGAAGAAAAGAAGAAGTAATTTAATTTATTTTGTAAATTGTATATGATATTTTTTTATAAAAGGATTTTTTATTATGAGAATACTATCTTCAGATCTTTCAAAACATATTGATCAAACCGTTGAAGTACAAGGCTTTTTAAATAACATTCGCTTGTTAGGAAAACTTAATTTTTTAATTCTAAGAGATAGACAAGGGTTTATACAGGTTGTTATTCAAGATAAAAATGAATTTAAAAAATTAAATGATTTGCAAATTGGTTCTATTTTAAAAATAAAAGGCAAAGTTGTTAAGTCTTTGCAAAAAGATCTTGGAGTAGAAATAATTGATCCTTGTATTGAAGTGCAAGTAGAGGTTAAAGATGTTTCTCCAATAGAATATTACAAACCGGAGATTCCATCAGACTTGGAATATATCTTAGATCATAGACCTTTAGCACTTAGAAACAGAAAGATTCAGGCTGTTTTTAAAATTCAAGCAGAAATAGCTTATGCATATCGCAATTTTATGCATGATGAAGTTGAAGCTGTAGAATATTTTCCTCCAAATATGATTGGAGCTTCTTCAGAAGGAGGCTCTGAATTTTTTAATGTTGATTATTTTGGACATACAGCAACTTTAGCTCAAAGTAGTCAGTTATATAAACAGATTATGGTAGGTGTCAATGAAAGAGCTTTTGCTCTAGTTCCTTTTTTTAGAGCTGAAAAATCTAATACTCCAAGACATTTGACAGAAGGTAAGCAAATGGAGTTTGAGATGGGCTTCTTTGATCATTGGCATGAAGTTTTAGACGTTCAAGAATCTTGCGTGAAATATATTATAAAATATCTAAATAAAGCTTGTGAAAAAGAAATAAAAATTTTAGGAGATGATATCGTAAAAGCTCCGGAAAATGTACCTTTTCCTAGAATCCCAATAAAAGAAGCTCAAGAAATATATTATCAAAGAACAGGGACTGATGATCGAAAAGAGTCCGATCTTAGCCCGGCTGCTGAAAAAGAACTATGTAAATATGTAAAAGAAAAATATAAAACAGACTTTGTCTTTATAACAGATTGGGCTACTAGTAAAAGACCTTTTTATAGTTTTGTGAATGAAAAAGATAAAGAAATAACCAACACTTTTGATTTGCTTTGTGCTGGAGCTGAAATAACCTCTGGAGGACAAAGACGTAATACTTACGAGTCAATGGTCGAAGGTATTGTCGCTAAAGATATGGATCCTAAAAACTTTGAAGATTATTTAAGTGTCTTTAAATATGGAATGCCTCCTCATGGAGGATTTGGTATGGGGCTGGAGAGATTTACTATGACTGTTTTAAAACTTAAAAATATAAGAGAAGTATCTCTTTTCCCTTCAGATCCTAAACGTATTGCTGGTAATCGTATAAAAGCTAAAATGTTTTTTGGGGGAGAAAACATCAAAAATGAAATTATTAGAATTTTAAAAGAAAATAATATTGAATTTGAACATATCAAACATGAACATACACCAACCTCTCAAGATTCAGCTAGAGTTAGAAATACTAAGCTAGAAGAAGGTGTTAAGTCTATTATCTTAATTGGAAAATCTTCTAAGAAAAATTATCATGTTAATATCCCTTCTAATATGAAAATTGATATGAAAGCTATATCAAGCCTTGTCGGTGAAAAATGTGAGTTTGAAAAAGTTGAAATTATTAAAGAAAGATTTGGGTTAGAGGTAGGAGGGGTTCCTCCTTTCGGTAATCTTTTGAATTTAGATACTTTCTTTGATGAAAGAATACCAAAGGAAAAAAGATCAGCTTTTAATTGTGGTCTTACGACAGAATCTATTGTCATGAATTCTAAAGATTTAATAGACGTTATCAATCCTAAAATAGGAAATTTTGCTAAGTAGATCTTTTTAGATGTTAATTTTACCTATACAGTAGTGATATGATTGAAGTAGAAAAAAAAGTTTTTTTAGAGAAAAAACAATTGGATTATATAGAAAATAACGCGACTTTTATTAATAAAAAAGTCTTTAGAGATACGTATTATGATGATGAGAAGTATAGTTTAACTTTGCAAAATTACTGGCTTAGAAAAAGAGAAAATAGGTTTGAGCTAAAAAGAGGAATCACCAAAAGAAATGAAAAAATCGATCGGTTCGAAGAGATAGTTGATGATGAGGAAATAAAAAGCATATTAAACCTAACACAAGATCAGTCTTTAGAAAATGGTTTGAGACTTTCTAAATTATTGCCATTTTGTAGTTTTGAAACTGTTAGAACAAAATATAAGATAGATAATATTTTTATCGATATAGATCATGCTCAGTTTGAAAATCTTCAATATATGCTTGCTGAATTTGAAATCATGGTCAGTTTAAAAGAAGATATTAAAAAAGCGGAAAAAAGAGTTGAAGATTTTATGATATCTTTAAACATGGATTACAATAAAACTGTATTAGGAAAATTAATTTTCTTTTTAAAAGAAAAAAGAAAAGAGCACTTTGATGCTTTAGTAAAAAATAATGTTATTAAGACAGACTGCTAAATAGTAGTCTGTCTTTTATTGTTATTCCTTTACAGCATCGATAAGTTCATCAACTTTATTAGTTTTTTCCCATGGAAATATATCTCTTCCGAAATGACCGTAACTAGCGGTATTTTGATAAATAGGCTTCTGCAAATCTAAATATTCAATGATAGCTTTAGGTTTTAAAGGAAATATTTTTTTAACAGCTTCTGTCAGTTTTTCTTCATCAACACTGCTTGTGTTAAAAGTGTCTACATAAACAGAAACAGGCTCAGCTACTCCAATACAATAAGCTAATTGAATCTCGCAACGTTTAGCTAATTTTGCTTTTACTATGTTTTTTGCTATATGTCTAGCCATATAAGAAGCAGAGCGATCTACTTTAGAAGGATCTTTTCCTGAAAAACATCCTCCTCCATGCCTGCTCATTCCGCCGTATGTATCTACGATTATTTTTCTTCCTGTAAGACCACTGTCACCTTCAGGTCCTCCTATGATAAAAACTCCTGTTCCATTGATGTGATATTGTGTATTTTCTGTTAGATAGTCTTTACAAATAGGTGTTATGACTTTTTCTTTTATTTCTTGAACAAGTTGTTCATTATTAATATCAGGATCATGCTGAGCTGCTATGACAATAGTTGTAATTTCTTTTGGAATGTTATCTTCATATTTTATAGTCACTTGGGTTTTGCCATCAGGTCTAAGATAGGGAAGTATTCCTTCTTTTCTTACTTGAGAAAGTTTTTTTGTTATTTTGTGAGAAAGAGAAATAGGAAGAGGCATTAACTCTTCTGTCTCATCACAAGCATAACCGAACATTAATCCTTGGTCTCCGGCTCCTAAATCATCTTCTCTATCTACTCCTTGAGCAATATCCGGACTTTGTTTGGACATTAATGTTATGATATTACAATTTTGATCACTTATGCCATATAGAGGATTGACATAACCAATTTTATGTAATGTTTCTCTTGCTATTTCTTCTAAATTAACATTATGAAAAGATGAAATTTCTCCTGTTATAAATATAGTGTTTTTTGTTGCAACTGTTTCACAAGCAACTCTGGCATTTTTATCTTTTTCTAAAAAAGCGTCTAAAATAGCATCAGATATTTGATCACAAATTTTGTCAGGATGACCTTCTGTAACAGATTCTGAAGAGAATAAAAATTCTCTAGCATCCATTGTAGAATAAGATAGTAGTGTTAGAATTGATATAGCTAGTAAGCTAAGTTTTTTTAACATAATTATTCCTTAATTAGTTATCTAAGAATTATAAAAGCTAAAAAAACTATCAAAATCGGTATAAAATGTAGAGAAAATTATATTTTTTGTGAAAAAAGATGATTATAATTTATTTTCAGGGACAAAAAGCATAAACTCTAAAAACTTATTGCAAGCTTGTTCGTTAGATGTCACTAAGTTTGGATAGATAAAATTAGCAAAAAGACACCCAAAAGACCATGTCATACTAACTGCACTTGATTTTAAACATTTAAATGAAAAAGAAAACGGTTTATAAAAACAGCAAGAAAAAAAATATGTTATTATGCTTAATGAAGAAAAAGCTATCACTTCTATAACACTAATAACAAAAGTTAATCCAAACCCTACCTCAGAGAAGGTTAATTTCTCCCAAGAAGGAATGGTTGTGCTTTGTTCTTGTTTATATAACCAGCATTTTTCTGCTCCTAAAGGATTTCTCCAGGAGGTAATTGTTGTCATCAAAGAAGAAGAGATTGACTGCATAACTTGGTCCTTTGATATGCGGGGAGTTTAGAATAATAGTGATGTTAAGTCAATTTTTTTATTTTAAAATATGCCTTCAATGTTGTTTGAATGTGATAATGAATGTTTTTCTATTCTTAATGCTTTTTATTTCTATTGTAATAAGATTGTTAATCAAACAAATTTGTTAATTTTATTTTTTAAAATTAAAGAAAATATTTTAGTTGCATGTAATTATTCTTCTTGCAAAACTACTGCAAAAATTTTTTAAAAACAAAAGGTGTGGAAATGAAAAGAAGTTTTGTAGTATTGCTAGGAGCTTTTTTATTAATAATGAATGCTTGTCCTTTACAAGCTAATTGGTGGAGCGGATCTAGTGAAGATAAGAACACAGAAGAAGAGGGATTGTGGAATTATGTTCAATTAGCTCAACAGATTATTGATGGAGAAATATTTGATACACTTCAAGATAATATTGAAGGAAACAAAAAATTAATAGAATCACTTAACCTAGGTTTAGAAGACAATAAAGCTTTAATAGATAAACTGAAAAGTGAATTTGTAGGAAGCAAAGAAATATATTCTAGATTAGAAAGATCGATAGCTTTAAATCAATCTTTGTTTGATAAGTTACAAAAATCTATAAATGCACATGATCAGTTAAGTAGTAAACTGCAAACACAAATTATTGAACATAATACCTCAATAGCTAAATTACAAGATAAGATGAACGACGAACTTATCAAGCAAATAGAAAACTTGAAAAAGGGAGTTCCTGACAGTCAAGAATTAATGAAGCAAATAGAAGATCTGAGAAAAGAATGGCCAGACAATAATCAACTAACAACAGCTATGATTAAACATGGTAATAATTCAAAAGGTATACCAGCTTTGCATCATGCATGTTTACAAGGTGATATAAATGCTGTTCTAATGTTATTAGATAATGGAGCAGATGTTAATGCATTAGATGGCAAGAGAAACTATTCTGCTCTTCATTATGCAGCTATGTCCGGAAATGTTGAAGTTGTGACAGTTCTTTTGCAAGCTAATGTAAATACTAATATCCTTAGTGATGAGGACATTACATCTTTACATATAGCAGCTGAATTTAATAATGATAATTGTATTGAGCTTTTAGTAAATCATGGCGGAATAGTAGATGCTAAAAGCTCGTTAGGAGAGACTCCATTACATATAGCAGCGAAATATGGAAAAACAAAATCAGCTGCAATGTTAATTGCTTATCAAGTTAACATAAATGCAGAAGAAAACATTTCAGGACTTACACCTCTTCACTTAGCTTCACAAAACGGTCATATTGATATGATAAATTTATTAGTAGAAAAAGGTGCTGATATAGAAGCTAAAGCTAAAAAACATAAATGTGGGCCTCCTCTTTATTATGCAGCAATATCAGAAAAAGTTGCTGCTGTGGATACTCTTTTAGCAAAAGGTGCTGATATTAATGCTAGAGTAGGTAGACCAGGAGAAACTGTTCTTCATCATTGTATTATTGCTTATTCTGAAAAAACTTTGGTTAATAGAGATGTTATCGATTTTTTAATAGAAAAAGGAGCTACATGTCCTAAATTATCTGTTTTTGAAGTAAAAGATACAGATCTTCTTGATCTACTAAAAACTAATAATTTAATCTAACAAAAAAGCCCTGGGGAATGCTTTTCTGGGGCTTTTTTTTATTAAAGTTTTAGATTATAGTCCATCTTTGAAACCAGCTTTTGATTAAATAAGGTAAAATATCTTTTTTAAACCTATTTAGAGGAGGGGCTCTATAGAAGCGTTTTAGTTTATCAATATTAATAAAACGTTTATCTTCAGTAGATTGATAAAGGGAAGATAAAATTTTGTTTTCTTTTAAAAATTCATCTAATTTTTTTTGATCTAAAACAGTATATGGATATTGCCAATGAGAATAATTATGTAAATGAACAACAGTTGCTTTTTCTTTTTGTTTTTTAGAGTAAGCTAAGTAAAGATCTTTTGTTAAATTATCTTTCTTTGAACCTTTTTTATAATCTAAAATAACATCATTATCTGGCCACATAAATAAAACTTTACCGGGAATGTTTTCAATGTTTTTTATAGCCTTGCAATCTAAACGTTTAATGATATCTTTTATAAACCATAATCTGGCAAAAAGAGTAAAAGTTGTAGCTAGTTTTTCAAAATCACCAAAAACACGATCACATATCAAGGATATGTTTTTATCGTTTAATTTAGCTAATGCATCGATAGCATATTGTCCTGTAGTACAATATGAATGCACAGCAAATTTTTTAACTTTTTTTTCTGTTTTTAAATATTTGATTAGTTTTTGAAGATCTTTAGAATGATATATTGGGTCTTTGTATGTATCTGCATCAAAAATAACAACATCAGATCCTCTTTCCAAATAGTGTTGAAATTGCCTTGGATGAATATTGCTACATTTTTTACTAGTTAAAAAGATAAAAATATTTCCTGTTCTATTTGGGGATATTGATTTGAATAAGAAAGCTGTTTTTAAACAGGAAAGCTTTTCAGCTTGAAAATCTTTTATTAACCTTACTTCTCTTTTTTTCATAATAGAAGAATTATTAGGTAAATAATTGGAATATAAAATAGTTCTTAATAATAATTCGGTTACTTTGCCTATAGTATTATTAAATATATATGCAGTTGAACTTGTTATACATTTAAATAGATAACTTAGGGGCAGAGAAATTGTATTTATTAAAATCATAGGTAATATTTATATTTTGACCTATAATTTTATACTTTAACAGATGTTTTTAGCAATAATTGTAGGTATATATAAATTTATTTTTCATATGAAACCGGACCTTTGTCATAGCCAACATCTTCTCTCCACCAAAGAGGATATCCTATAGAAGATGGCTTGGGTTTATTAATAAACCCAGTATTATATTTTTCAATTAAATAGGTGCTTAGATCCCACCATTTATTAACTATATCATTGGCATTGTTAATGCAATATTGTGTTAAATATTTTTTTGCATCTGAAGGATTTTTTTTATAGTATTGAATGGCTTTTAACTCTATTTTTTGTTGTTGTTTTAGCATTTCAGTTTCATATTCTTGTTGTTTGTCTTGAAGGTCTTTGATTGCTATATCAAATTTATTTGCTATCCAATTCGCTGTAAAATTAAAGGCCCACCAAGCAAAGTCTTTGTTAAATTTCAAAGGGTTTCCATATTGAAAATTTTTAGGTAGGTCTGTCATACCTGCATATAAAGGCATATAACATGTGGTATAAGGAGCATCGAAGCTAAACCATACCAACCCTCCAATAGCGTCGGGAAGATCTTTTCTAAGTTGAGCAACATAACTAAATCCACAATAATAAACAGATATAGGTCTTTCCCACGCCCCTTGTGGTTTTGTAGTTCTTTTATTGGGAAAATTGCATCTATCATAATTTCCTAAATAACGATGAGGTGATCCATAAGGTCCTGAGGAAAGTCCTTTTCTTAAACTAAATTCTGTGTCTTCATAATGATCTCTATATAAAGAAAATACATCTTTTACAGATATTTTATTATCTAGCTTTATTGAAAAAGGATATTCTTTAGTATAAGCATTCTCAACCCATGGAGAAAGATCTTTAGAAGGGGCTACTTGTGAGAATACTCTCCATACTCTTCTAAGAGAATAATATGGATGATCGAATTCTCCTGGACATAGATTTTTTTGCCAATCGAAGTTTTCATTTTCATCTAACCAGTTATTTTCTTTTGCTATTTTAAAAAGAGAAGAAGAAAACAATGTATTTGGATCTTTAGGATCAATGTTTTGTATTCTAAATTGATTGGCAGCTACGAACATTTCTCCTTCAGGTACTTTTTTTGCTACCCAAACAGCACTTTTCCCAGTTGGTGTAGCTGATATTTCAAAAACCCATCCTTCTTCAGGGTCTGCAAGTAAAAGTGTTTCTCCCCATCCATAATAGCCGTGTTTTTCTGCTAGAGCACCTATTAGTTTGACAGCTTCTTTAGCTTGTTTACATCTTTCTAAAGCTATTCTAGAGAGTGCTGAAATATCTAAAAGTCTATCTTCTGAATGATCAAAATAATAATAAGTAGAATTAGTACATTCTCCAATAGCTAGTTGATGTTCGTTTATCACTGAGTAATTGGCATCAAAGTAAGCATAAGTATGAGGAACTTGATCTATATATCCTAAAGGCTTTGTAAAAGGATACTCAGAAGTATTATAAGCGGGCCCTCTGTCTTTTCCGACATATCTTGGATAAGTAGATACATTTGCAGGGTAAATAGCTCTTTTCGATCCTTTCGGATAGCTTTTAGCTGGTACATATACTAAACGTTGATCTCCTAGATCATCATCATCACTATGTGCTACTATTGTAGATCCGTCAGTTGTAGCTTCTTTTGTTATTAGTAGCGTTGTACAACTAAAAAGAGTTTGCGAGTTGAAGTAAAATAATATTAATAAAATGTATTTTAGCATGAAATTTACCACTTGTTTATATGAATTTTATCTTTATTAAAACGGTCTTGAGAGAGAGGCTTTTCATCAGGATAACCAAGAACTACTAAAGAAAAAGGAATAACTTTTGGTTCTATTTTTAATAAAGTCTGAAATTTTTTAATTTTTTCTTTGTCCGGATAAAGTCCGCACCAAACAGAACCAATATCATAGTTATAAGCTGCTAATAAAAGATTTTGTGTAGCTGCAGAACAGTCTTGAGGCCAATGGGTAGGAGAAATAAGAGATCTTTCATCTCCACATATTATGATAGCTAAAGGAGCTTTTTTTGCCATTGAAGCATAAGGGTGAATGGATGATATTTGTGTTAGTAGTTCTTTATTATTAACAATAATAAAATGCCATGGTTGCTGATTACGTGCTGAAGGCGCATGCATGGATAGCTTAATAATTTTTTCGATAATTTCTTTGTCAATAGGTTTGTCTTTGTATTTTCTTATACTTCTACGTCCTAAAATTGAATCTAATGTGTCCATAGAAAAATAACCTCTTGTTAATTTTGTTATTTTGAATACATCATTGCTAACAATAAATCTTTTTTAAGCAAATGCAAAGCGAAAATTTTAAAAATCAAAAAATAATATTTGTATCATATAAAAAGTATGATGAACTTTTTTTGAAAGAAAAAGTGTTCTATAAAGTTATAAAAATGTCTTTTGGTGATGTTATTGTTGTTTTTTCTAAGATTGGAATTTTTGAGGTGTTGCCTGTTCACTTTATTGAAAAAATAGATTTTCAAAAAAAAGAAGATGTTTTTCCAAATGTAATCTATGTTAAATCTACCTGTTTTTCTCAAAAAGTTTTTAAATATATTTTAAAGACAAGAAAAGGACAATTATATTCCTATAGTGATGTAGCTATTAATATTAATCATCCTAAAGCTGTGAGAGCCGTTGGCTTAGCTTTGAAAAAAAATCCTATTTTTTGTTTTATTCCATGCCATCGAATTATTTATAAAAATAAAAAAATAGGAGGATATAAGTGGGGAGAGGAGTTGAAGTTGAGGTTACTACAATATGAAAAATCGTCTTTATGATTTTCTATTCATTATTTTTTTTAAGCATAAAAAAAATAGAATAATTAGATCTTATATGATAGCTTTTTCCTATTCAGATTAAGGGTGAAATTTTTTAATGAACAATAATCACATTATCATTAATTATGAGTGGCGTAATTCAAAGAAAGATATTCGAAATAAAATAGTAAAAGTCTCTTTTGATTTACCTATTACTTTAAAGAAAATATCTCTGAAAAATGAAGATAGAAAAAATTTAAAAGAGATAATAGAAAATATTAATTTGTCTCCTAAGAAAATGAGTGAACATTTACTTGATCTTTTAAAAAAATATCCTAATGAATCTATAATTTTAAATTATCTTTCTATTGCTTATAAAACACTTGGTAATAGAAACAAAACACGTATAGTTCTAGATGAAGCAATAAAAAGATTTCCAAATGATATCTATATAGCATCTTCTTATGGTTTGTTCTATTTAGAAGAAGGATCTAATGAAAAACTTCTTGAAACTTTTAAAAGTTGTATTTTAGGAAGGTGTTATCCCAAAAGAAAAGTATTCCATTTTACAGAGGTTGTTGCTTTTCATGAGCTTTGGGGAAGATACTTTGAAAAGATAGGAAAAATTAAAACAGCAAAGTCTCATAATGAAATTGTGAATAGATTGTTGGTTTTTGCTAATTCCAGCCAAGATCAATAATTTTAAAATTATTGACTTATGTCGGTGTTTTTATTACGTTGAGCTTTTAAGGGGAAAGGTATGGAAGAAGAGAATGTAGATAATGTTATTCATGGCAATCATTATCATCCTTGGAAAGCTAGATTTTTCACAGCACTTATAATGTTAGTTTTGGCCTTTATAGGGTTGGTTTTAACTAATATAAAAAAAAATTCAGCTTGGTATTACTGGGTCTTTACTTCATGTGGCTATGCTATTTTAGCTTTGTGGCTTGGTTTTTATTTAAGAAAGAAAAAACATAGCATGAGCGTTGGTAAAATATGGCATGAGATAGTTCATTGGATATCGACTGTTATTTCTGTATATTTGGTTACGAGGTTTGTAGATATAGGGATCGTTGGTAGATTTGAAGCAGGTCTTGCTATATTGCTTTTATTAGCGCTATCGACTCTTTTAGCTGGTGTATATATAGAGATCACTTTTTTCTTTATAGGGCTTTTGTTAGGTATTTTTGCAACCGTTATTGCTCTTTTCGATGAGTATTTATATGTAATTGTTGTTCCTGTTACTGCAGCTATATGTATTATTATTTTTTTGGTCGCATATAAAAAGAAAAAACATTTTTCTTCTTAAAGAAAAAGTGTTATTTTTCTTTTATATTTTGAGGTGAAAATATGAATATAGCTGATTATATCGATCATACTCTTTTAAAGAGTGATGCTACAAAAGAAGATATCATAAAACTTTGCAAAGAAGCGGAAGAATATAAGTTAAAAGGTGTTTGTATTAACTCTTCTTATGTTCAGTTGGCATCAAAATTATTAGATAAATCAATTTTAGTATCTGTTGTTGGATTTCCTTTAGGAGCTAATATCACTTTGGTTAAAGCTTTGGAATCTGAAATGGCTGTAAAAAATGGCGCTAGAGAAATCGATATGGTAATGAACATAGGCTTTTTTAAATCTCAAGATTATAAAAAAGTATTAGACGATATGAAAGAAGTTGTTAAAGCTTCTTCTCCTTATCCTGTTAAGGTTATTGTGGAGACTTGTCTTTTAAATGAAGAAGAGAAAATTAAAGTTTGTCATTTAGTTCTCGATAGTGGAGCTTCTTTCATCAAAACAAGTACAGGATTTTCTTTTAAAGGAGCAGATATTCAAGATATCAAACTATTTAAAAGTATAGTTAAAGATGATCTGAAAATAAAAGCTTCAGGAGGAATTAGGACAAAAGAAGATGCTATTAAAATGATAGAAGCTGGAGCTGATAGGATAGGAGCTTCTGCTTCTTTGAAAATTATTAGTTAATTTTTTCTATCGAAAATAGCTTGCATGTATTTTTCAAGAACTTCTTTTGCTTCTAAAGGTCTTAATGAATGACCATCTCCTTTTTTATTTGGAGTATGCTGTATAAAAAATGTCTTGCTGCTTTTTGATGCAATATCTATTAATTTTTTTGAAGCTTCAGGATGAACTGTTATATCTGTTGCTGTCTTGAGAACAATAACTTTTGATGGAAATTCTTTAGAAGGAGAAAGACTTTGAAATTTTTTGCTTGTGTTGAAATAATCTTCTTTTGCTAACGATCTGGTTTCTTCGTCTTTGGATAAGATACTATCTTTTGCAAAATTACCTATAATTTTGGCAGGAAATGGGGTGTTGTCTATCATGTCAGGAATCATTTCTAAAAAAGCATTTTCAACAGAAAGGTTAATTCCTTTATCATGATATTTTGCTTTTAGATAACTTGCTACAGGAGCTCCTCCACAAAAACCGGTTACCCATATTTTATGTAAAGGATAGCCTTTTGTCTTTAAGTATGTAAGAGTAGAGTCTGCATCTAAATAATAACCGGATTCAGATGGAGATCCTTCACTTTGATATACTCCTCTATAGTCATATATGCATATATCTTGTTTCATTCCTAAATGCTGAGATATTCTTTTCCTTTCCATTTCTATCGTTACGCTAGGTGCGTGTGAATGCATAAAACAATAATGGTCATTGATAAGCTCAGGATGGTAATTGGTTATAAAGATTTCTCTTGTTTTTCCATTTTCATCTATCAGTGTTTTTTTATCCCAAAACATTTTATCTAAAGTGTTTTTAGAAAATTCTAACCATGTAGGTGAATTTTCATCTGAATAAATTGCTAATACTTTTTTTGAATCTTTTTTCTTGGATAACGTTACTAATTCATCTTTATCTTCTATACAGAGCTCTTTCCAATGACCGCCTTTATCTTCTATGATCTTTTCCATTCTATCTGAAGATAGAAGCATATGACGGATTTTTGCTTTTTTATCTTTTGGAATAGAAAATTCAATTTCACCGCCAAGTGTTTTGAGTATTGTTTCAGATTTTTTTAGTCTTTCTATGTCAATAGTATTAGTATGACACATGTCTCCCTCTAAGCAAATTTTACTGCGGCGAAGTAAAAATCTTTCAACAGCCCCTTCTTTTTGAACAGCAAATTGAAAAACACATGTTCTCATAAGTTTTTTTAATAGATGTTCATGGGATCTATTAAACAACTTTGTTAAGATTAAAGGGACTATACTGATTATTTTAAAAGGAAAAGTTATGGCTAAAATTATTGTTTGTGCAAATATTTTTAATATGTTCAGTGCTATTTTATAAATTCTTGTATCATTAGAAAACTCTTGAAAAGATTTTTTAAAATAGAATAAATCTATATCAAAAGGAGAACTTACTATATCTGAAATGTTATCTATAGTTTCTGCTATAACTACCATGACAATGCTCTTTAAAATTTTGAGTAAAAGTATATTGTATGAAAACAATAAAAATGAACTAAAATTGTTAATAAAGTGTTCTTTATGATAAATGTTTTAATAAAACTAATTTGTATTATATTTATTTTTATCACAATTGATCTATATTCTGCGGATAGAAATTTTTTCTTTCAATCTTTTCATAGACATAAAGAGATGAGTTCTTATTACCAAAAAAAAGAATATCCCACATCTTTATGGGAGAGGAAGTATTTAACAGGTAATTGGAATGGTGTTAGAGATGAGCTGTCAGATAAGGGTTTAACAATTACTTCATCGTATGTGACAGATTTACTAGGTAATCCATTCGGGGGAGAAGAGCAAGGATTTTCTTATGCAGGCTCTTTCGGAATGGATATGACTATGGATTTTAATAAAATAACAGGGAGTGAGTTTTTAGGTGGGTGGTATTTTTATGTTTCAGCTCTTTGGAGATCGGGTACAAGTCTTTCTGATAAATATATTAAAAACCAGTTTAACCCGGCTCAATTATATGGAGGTGAAACGTATAAACTGATAGGACTTTATTTAAGGAAAATTGCTTTTAATGAAAAATTTAGTTGTAAATTGGGTAGATTAGATGCTGGAGATGATTTTTTATGTTCTAAATATTACCAACTTTGGGTTAGTAATGCTTTTTGTGGTAACCCGGTATCTGTATTTTTAAATTCTCCTTTAACAGCATATCCTAATGCTACTTGGGGCGCTTATTTGGATGTTAAACCTACTAATAAGTTTTTGGCAAGATTAGGTGTTTATAATACAAATGAAAACATATCTAAAAATAAATATCATGGAGTTAATTTTACTTTTAAAAATACTCATGGAGCTTTACTCATTTCAGAACTTGTTATGTTAGTTGGTCAAGATAACAATACCTTGATATATCCTGGGAATTATAAAGTCGGAGCTTACTATGTCACAGGGAAAACTCAAACTTTTGCTCAAGATTATATGAAAGGTAATTATTCTTATTATTTTCTCCTAGATCAAATGATATATAAAATCGATGACTCTAGAGGAATAGTTCCTTTTTTAGCTCTTATCTTTGCTCCTGCAAAGGTAGCAATGTTTCCTTTTTTCTTTACAACGGGTATTACATTTAACGGTTGCTTTGGTAGTAGAGATAAAGATTCGATATGTATAGGAGCTGCTTATGGTAAATATAGTTTTGATTTAAATAAGTATCAAATGCTTCAAGGTCAAGAAAAACAGACCTATGAGCTGGTATTAGAATTAAATTATAAAGCATATGTAAGTAAATGGCTTTTTATTCAACCTGATATGCAATATATTATAAGACCCAAAGGTCATAGAAGTGTTCCGAATGCTCTTGTTTTAGGAGCTCAAATTGGAATAACTTTTTAGAAAAATTATATAAATATAGATAAGTGTTTTTTTATTTTTATTTAATAAATTTTAATTATTATTAATTTAATACTTTTATAAGCTCTTTTTGTTAAATTTCTTATTTTCTTGAAAAATATTAAATTTTACTTCATAATTTCATAGCTAAGATAGTTAGTGTTTTAAAATAGGAATTCGATGTTTTTAATTCAGAGCATAAAAAAGCCTTTTAATAATTTTTTTAGTTTTTTTTATAAAAAGTTAGATAATTCTCAAGGTTTAGGATCTTTTACCGGTGTTTTTATGCCGAGCATTTTGCAAATGATCGGTTTGATTTTATTTATGCGACTTGGGTGGATTACAGGACATATCGGTATAGTGAAAATGCTAATAATAATTAGTATGTGTTCTGCTATTTTGTTTTTAACAAGTCTTTCTATGACGGCTATTGTCACCAATATGAAAGTGGGTGGTGGTGGTGCTTATTATATTATATCTAGATCTTTAGGAGTTCAATTCGGGAGTGCTATAGGGATTTTACTTTGTATGGCTCAAACGACATCTATAGCTCTTAGTATTTCAGGGTTTAGTGTTGCTTTGCAAATGTTGCTACCTAACATTCCCTTGCTTGCTTTAAAAGCTTGTACATTGGTTGGCCTGGTTGTTATTTCATATATTTCTACTAATTTAGCTTTGAAAGCACAGCTTTTAATTTTTATTGTTTTGATTTTATCCGGTATATCTATTTTTTTGGGAAAAGGAAGTTTTGTTCCTGAAAATTTAAGTGGAGCTGAAGCTATAGGTGGACTTGGTTTTTGGGCAGCTTTTTCTTTGTTTTTTCCTGCTACATCAGGAATAGAGTCAGGAATGTCCATGTCTGGAGATTTAAAAAATCCATCTAAATCTCTACCTATAGGGACTATTACCGCTGTTATAGTAGCTTATCTTTTATATACTGCTACAGCTATCTTTTTAAACAATGCGGTATCTTCTTCTCTTTTAAAAAACAACACTATGATTATATATCACGTGTCTCGGTTTGGTTTTTTAGTTATTTTAGGTGTTTGGGGAGCCACTTTGTCAAGTGCCTTAGGTAGTGTTTTAGGAGCTCCAAGGACTTTGCAAGCTGTTGCTAAAGATGGTATTTTGCCAAAGTTTTTATCCAAAGGATATGGAATTACCAATCAGCCACGTATAGCTACAATTTTTATTGCTTGCTTAGCTTTGCTGTTGATACTTCAGACAAACATAAATCAACTGCTTCCTATTTTGACCATGATATGTTTGATGTCATATTGTTTGATTAATTTTGTAGCTTTTTTTGAGTCATTAATTCAAAACCCTAGCTGGAGACCTGCTTATAAAACTCATTGGTTTTTTTCTCTTTTAGGAAGTGGGGCATGTTTTATCAGCATGTTGATGATCAATGCAGGAGCTACTTTAATCGTTATTTCTTTAGTTGTTGTCCTTTATTTACTTTCTATCAGAAGAAAAATACAAGGTAATTGGGATGATATTCGTTATAGTATGTTATCTTATGTTATAAGAGGTGCTGCAACTAAATTAACTTCATTAGAAAAAAACGCTAAAAGCTGGCGTCCTAATATTCTAGCGCTAGTAAAACCTGATCTATCTCAAGAAAATTTAATATATTTTGCTCATGCAGTTAATATGGCTAAAGGTTTTTTGACGTATGGTTCTATATTTTCTGAAAAAGAAAAACAATATTCTCTTATAAATGAAGTTAAACAGACTTTTAAAGAATATTTCAAAACAAGAGACATTTCCTGTTTTGTACATATCAATCCTTATGATCATAAATACAAGGGAATGTTAAGTATTGTTAAGAACTATGGATTAGGGCCTATAAGAACTAATACGATCATAGTAAAACAGCCAACGGTAATGCAGGGAATTGAAGAGTTCTGTGAATTCATTCATGAAGCATATCATTTGAAAAAAAATGTAGTTATATTAAAAGATAGTGAAAATTCTTCTGTTTTTTATAAACCAGGAAAAGACAAATCTAATCCAAAAAAAATCTATCTTTGGTGGAGAGGTCAATATGAAGGTAACTTTGAATTTAGTTTGTCTTTAGCTTATCTTCTTCAATCTAGTAGAATCTGGGTTAATTCTAAAATTACTATTCAGACTATTGTTAAAAGTGAAGAAGCTCGTTCTCGAGCTTTAGAATTTTTTCCAGAATATAACAAAATTTTAAGGTTGAGTAATTTGTCTTTTAATCCTCTTGTGGATACAGATGAGGATTTCTATAGTAACGTTGTGAAATATTCTTCTGATTCTAACATTACATTTTTAGGTCTAAGAATTCCTAACGAAAACGAGACCTCTGAGGAATACGCAAGATATTATCGAGATGTTGTTATAAAAACAGACAAAATCGATAATATTGCATATGTTCTAGCTGGAGAAAAAATGGACTTTAGTAAGATATTTCAATAATATTAAAAATTTATTGTTCTTTTCTACTAGATGATGTTCTTTTTCTTGGTTTGATTGTAATTTTACCAGAGGGTAATACGGTTATTCTCTTAGCAATACTAGGGTATCTGTTTTTCAAAGTATTAAGAGTTATTAATTTCCCTGTTAGGGTTTGCAATAGAGGTTGAACTTGAGCCCATTGCTTCTGTGCTTTTTCTTTAGTTTTATTAAGATTTTGCATAATTAGAAAAAAAGATATTTCTTCTTCTCCAGACAAAGAACCTCTATAATATTGTGGATCTAGATGATTAATATAACGTTCTCTTAATTGTTTTTGGGTTTTGTCAAATAGACCGGACTTTTCTCTTACAGAAGTCCATGAAAATTTACAATCTTCTGATTTTAGTTCTTCTACTGCTCCTGTCAAAGCTTTATCTTCATCTGTTGTCCAGCTTTTTGAAGTGTGTATTTCATCCTCTGAAGGGTCTAAATACTCTGATGTATCATCAACTATTTGATATTCTCTTAGATGGGGAGATATAAACCCAGAATCTGTATTCATATAATGTCCAGTGAACTGCTCTATATATGATGGACTAGCAGACTCTTCAGAAGCAGATGGTATATCTCTGAAGGGGTTTTCTTCTAGTTCTCCCTTTGTTGTTATATTTTCACAATCTAAAGTATGTGTTTCATCAGATAATAAAAAGATAGGTGAAGCTATATCAGATACACGGGCGTCAATAAATTCACTCATATATGATTGACTAGGATCGAAAGAATAAGAGAGCAGCTCGTGATCTGGATCCATCAATTCTAATACATGAAAAGCTGTAGTTCCTGTGGGACCTGTTAGATATTCTGATGATAAAGTCCTATGACAGGAATCAGAAGGGAATGGTTTAATAGCCATAATATTTTCTCTTTTTTATTTTTTATTAAAGAATCTACTTATTATAAATGGTTGTCCAGATGCTGATGTTCTAACTCTTGATAGCATATTAGAAAGATGGTAATGGTGTGCTATGTGAACTGGTGATCTGTTATGTCCTGTTAGAGCTTGTAAATACATTTGAGCTTCTTTCCAGTTCTGTTTAACTGTAGGGCAAGATTTCAAAAAGTTAATAATGTGATATAAAAACAGTTCTTCTTTAGTTGTCCAGTTGCGTGTGTAATACTGAATTTTGGATTTTGGTTGTTTTGGAGTTTGTTTAGGTGAGATTGTTTCTTGAGTAGTAGAACATTGACAGGTAGATAGAAGAGAATCTTGAAATGGGTAGATAGGTTGAGACATAATATTTTCTTTTTTTAAGAGATTAACTTTTTTTAGACCTAAAATTTTAAGGCATAAGAATAATGATTAATGAAACTTTTTAAATAAAGAATTAAATATTTTTTTGATATTTTTAGCTAATATTTCTATGTGGTAATGTATTAGAATAGATGTTATTATTTTTTCTTAAAGTAATACTTATCTTCTTTTCAATTGCTTCTGAATTGGAGTTAGAATTTTTTTAAAGGATTGTTATGAAAGACGAAAATTTTTTTATTTCAGAAAAAGCTAAACAAATAAATTTTCCTAAAAAAGGAATTTTAGCACAGGCTAAAGAAGCTAAAGAGAAGAAAATAAACGCTACTTTAGGAGAAGCTTATGATGATGATGGAATTCCTTTTTATTTAGAGAAAATTTATAAAGATGTATCTTTATCTCCTCATGAAATATTTTCATATGGTTCATGTTATGGGAATCTTGATTTAAGGCAGAAATGGAAGGAATTTATTTTGAAAAAAAATCCTTCTATAAAAACGGAAATTTCTTTACCTGTAGTAACATCTGGTTTAACACATGCTCTTTCAATAGCAGCTAAGCTTTTTTTTAAAGAAAATGATGAACTTATTATTCCTGATAAATTCTGGGGAAATTATAAATTGATTTTTGAAGTTGGGAATGGAGTTAAGTTAGATTGTTTTAATAGTTTTACTGTAGATGGATTTGATCTTGTCAGTTTAGAAAAAAAAATAGAATCTAAAGATTCTATTTCTCTTCTTTTAAACTTTCCAAATAACCCTACAGGATATTCTTTAAGATATGATGAAGTTGAAAACCTTCTATCTATTTTAAAAAAACAAGCAGAAAAAAATAAAAAAATTATTATTATTTGTGATGATGCTTATTTTGGTCTTTCTTATGAAGATGATATTGATAGGGAATCTTTTTTTGCAAGATTGTGTGATCTTCATGAAAATATCTTAGCTGTCAAAGTTGATGGAACTACAAAAGAAGATTTTGCTTGGGGCCTTAGAGTAGGTTTTATAACGTTTGCTTCTAAAAGATTGACAGATTATACCTTTTTAGAAGATAAGGTTGCTGCATGCGTAAGACAAAGTATTTCTTCTGTTTCTAATCTATCTCAAAACTTGATTGTTAAAGCTTTTTCGTTTCCTTCGTATGAACAAGATAAAAGTGAAAAATTAGCTTTGCTTAAAAAAAGATATAAAAAGGTAAAAGAAGTTATTAAAGATGAAAAATTTATTAAATTTTTCTATCCTCTTCCTTTTAACTCAGGATATTTCATGTGTATTAAATTGATAGATGTTGATTCGGAAAAATTAAGACAACATCTGTTGCAAAAATATGATGTAGGTGTGATAGCTCTTAATGAAAATCTTATAAGAATTGCTTTTTCTAGTGTTCCTGAAAAAGAAATTGAAAATCTTTTTGAAAGCATTTATCAGGGGTGTTTAGATTTATCCAGGTAAGTTCATTTTTATTGTTGTATAGATGAATTATTTGACTATTAGGTAATTTTTTAAACTCTTCTAAAATGCTATAATCATCCGTTCCTTTGAATTTTATTGTGCAAATAAAATTAGGTCTATTTGGTTTTTTAAAAAACTCTTTTAGCCAATTTAATAATTTTTCAGGAAAACAGATGATATCGCTGAAGATCCATTTTGCATCAGGAAATTTATCTGGAGTTATTGTAAAAGCATCTTGTTTTATATATTGGATGTTTGATTTGTTTGAAAATTGATTGTCTAACGGAGCCTTGTCTATCGCTATTATTTTTGTTTTAAGCTTGTCTAAAACAAAAGTCCAACTTCCTGGAGATGCTCCTAAATCTATACATAGATCAGTTTTATTGGGGATTATTTGTAATCGTGTAAATACTTCCCAGAGTTTTAAATAAGCTCTTGAGGGAGGTCCTTGTTTATCTTCATTAAAAATATATTCTCCATTGGCATATGGGTTTTCACAAGATGATGCAGCTAAAATGGTGTTATTATCTACTAGAGTCCATGATCCAAGGTTGTTTGGTGGATTTTTTTGATAAAAATTTATTTTTTTAAAAGATAAATAGGGGAGAAGATCTTGAATAAGATGTGCTCTACGATGGTTTTTAAAAGGATAATAAGCCCAGTTTCTTTGTATTTTTTTTAGTGTGTCGGCAGCGTCTTTTATTGAAGATATGTTTATGAAAACAGGATTATACCAGATGTTTTGAGCCCAAGGTGTTTGTATTACATCATCTGTTAAAAATAGTCTATTGTAGGAAGCTGTGATATTTTTTAAATCTTTTTGAAGTTGCTTTTCAAACCCTTCAAAAGCTAAATAGGCTATCATTCATGTTGTCTCCAGTATTCTCCAATTAAAAGAGCAGTAGCAACAGATACATTAAGACTTTCGACTTGATTCGATCCTGGTATTGTGATTTTCTTATCCACTATGTGTTCTATAGGTCTGGAGATTCCTTTTGTTTCTGATCCCATGATTATTACCAGTTTTTTAGGGAACTTTGTATTATAAATAGAATCATTGTAATGACTTGATGTTGCAAAACAAGAAAACCCAGTTTCCTTTAGTGTGCCAAGAGCTTTTTTATAATTATTTAAATAAATCATAGAAACTGAAAAAGAAGCATCTTTGGCTATACGGTATGTAGAAGAAGAAAGCGGTGGCATGGTCGTTGGACATAAAATATATTTTACATCAAAGTGAGCGCATGTTCGTATAATAGACCCTATATTATGAGGGTTTTCAATGTTATCTAAATATATAAGACAGCAACTTTTTTTATCTTTTAGATCTTTAAGTAGATCATTGAAGGTTAAGTTTGTTATTTGCTTTGCAAGTATACAAACACCTTCATGATGTATAGATTGAGTTATCTTGTTAAGGTCAAGATTAGTGACTTTCTTATAAGCTTTTTTATTAGAAGAACACCATTTTAAAAGAAGAGAAAATCTTCTTAGGTTAGACTCATCTAGATAGACTTTAATAATATCTTGAGGTCTATTCTTAAATAAAGAAAGGCATGTATGAATGCCGTAATATTTTATTTCATTATCATTTTGCATAGAATATACTATAACAAAGACCTGCCTTTATTGGCAGGTCTTTAATAAATTTATTTAAAATCTTTTTGAGAAAAGTATTTTATTTTGTTTGCTGTTTTGTTCATTAACTTATCGTTTGAGCAGTTATCTTGCTTTAAATTTTTTATTACCATTTCTTGAAGTGTTTGTGTTTCTTCTTTAAGTTCAGGTGTATTTTGATACATTGTTATAGTTTTGTTTCTATATTCGTTTCTAGCTGCTTTAAAAGCTTTTCCTTCTTCAGTTTGATATAACTGTTTTCTTATTTGAGATAGTTTAGAATAATCAGGGGTAAGTTTTCTGAAAGATTTTCTAGCATCTTTTACTTTTGCTCTGTTTTCTAAAGAAATGTCTTTAGGGATTTTTGTATCTTTATTTAATTCTTTTTTTAGTTCTCTATATTCACCATAAAGATGATTTGCCATAGAATTACTTGTTAAAAGTGTCTCTTCCGCTTCATAATATTTTTTAGCAGCATTTAAAGTTGCTTGAACATCATCTTGTGATTGAGGTGATATGGTTAGATTTAAAGCTAATAATATTGTTGAAAATATTGTCATTTTTTACCTCCACGGTAATTATTAATTATAAAGAAAAGAGAAATAATAAATTAAAAGGTCATTTAATGTTATTATTAAAATAATTGTTTTGTTATGAAAAATTTGTTTTAACTTTTGATTTTATATTTTTAGAAAAAACAAGGCTCTTGATTCAAGAGCCTTATAAAGTTTAGATATTACATTCTTTTAGAAAGAATTGCTAAAAGAAGAAGAGCAGCTATATTTGCTATTTTAATCATAGGATTAATAGCAGGTCCTGCTGTGTCTTTATACGGATCTCCAACTGTGTCCCCAGTTATTGCAGCTTTATGAGCTTCAGATCCTTTTCCACCATGATGACCTTCTTCAATTAATTTTTTAGCATTATCCCAAGCGCCTCCACCTCCTGTCATGGACAGAGCTACAAAGATTCCTGTTACTACAACTCCAAGCAACATCGCACCAACAGTTACAAAAGCTGATTTTTGTCCTGCTATTAGATACATTATAAAATATAAAACAAAAGGAGCTACTACAGGTAGTAAAGAAGGTAATATCATTTCTTTTATAGCTGATTTTGTTAAAATATCTACAGCTTTGCTGTAATCAGGTTGTTCTGTTCCTTTCATAATGCCGGGCATTGCTTTAAATTGACGTCTTACTTCTTTAACAATTTCACCTGCAGCTTTTCCAACCGATGTCATACTTGCCGATGCAAATAAATAAGGAAGTAAACCTCCTATAAAAAGACCTATTACCACATAAGGATCTTGCAAGAAAAACTGACAGTGAAGATTAGGGAAATAATGCGCTAAATCTTCAATAAACGCTGTAAATAACACTAATGCAGCGAATCCAGCTGATGCTATAGCATATCCTTTGGTAACTGCTTTAGTTGTATTTCCTACAGCATCTAAAGCGTCTGTGATTGTTCTTACATCTTTAGGAAGGTTAGCCATTTCAGCTATGCCTCCAGCATTGTCTGTTACAGGGCCGTAAGCATCTAAAGAAATAATCATACCTGCTAGTGCTAACATCGAAGTTGCTGCAATAGCTACTCCGTAAAGTTCAGCATTGAGATAAGAAAATAAAATTCCAGCACATATTATGATAATTGGAAGTCCTGTTGATTCCATAGAAGTAGCTAAACCTTGGATAATGTTTGTTCCATGTCCCGTTGTTGATGCTTTAGCTATATTTTTAACAGGTCTAAATTTGGTAGAAGTATAATATTCTGTTATCCACATTAGTAGACCTGTTACAACTATGCCTGTTAGGGCACATAGGATAAGATTGACGCCGTTGAAGGAGGTATTATCTATTGTGAATGTTTGAGATTTAAATCCTGTCCAAATTTTTGTTAAAAAGACTATTCCAATAAAAGATAATATAGCCGATACAATAAATCCTTTGTACAAAGCACCCATTATATTTTGTTTTTTGCTAAGTCTGACAAAAAAAGAACCTATTATTGATGCAAGAATTGATACTCCTCCAATAGCTAGTGGATATATCATTAAAAGATTGCTAGTAGGTCCTGTGAAAAAAATGTTACCTAGTAACATAGTACCTACTATAGTTACGACATAAGTTTCAAAAAGATCAGCTGCCATGCCAGCGCAGTCTCCCACATTATCGCCTACATTATCAGCTATTACTGCAGGATTGCGAGGATCATCTTCAGGAATATTAGCTTCTACTTTTCCAACTAAATCAGCTCCAACATCTGCACCTTTAGTGAATATTCCTCCACCTAAACGGGCAAATATGGAGATTAATGATGCTCCAAAACTTAAAGCTACCAAAGCTTCCATTATTTTTCTCATTTCTATGTCAGTCTGTCTTAGTATAAGGTAGTACAAAGTGACACCGATAAGGGCAAGTCCAACGACAAGCATCCCTGTTACAGCTCCTGAACGGAAAGCTAAACTAAGAGCTGGTTGAAGTCCTTGTTTTGCTTTTTCGGTAACTCTTACATTAGCTCGAACAGAAATGTTCATTCCTATATATCCAGCTATACCTGATAATACAGCTCCTATGATGAAACCTATTCCTACTAATAGTCCTAGTTGCCAAGTTAGTAAAACAAATATGATTACTCCTACATAAGAAATAATTTTATATTGTCTATTCAGATATGCTCTAGCTCCTTGCTGAATTGCTTTGGCTATTTTTCTCATCTGATCATTTCCTGTGCTTTCAGAAAGCACTGACATGATCATAGCTCCACCAAAGATAATAGCTGCTAGGCCGCATGCAAGAATAAATGAGTAGATATTAAATATCATTTACTGACCTATATGTTTAGTTTGTGTTTAAAAGAGTCAATAATAAGAAAAAGAAATTTATTATTCATCATTTTTGATACATATTTTTACATAATTATATATCTCATCTGAAAAATAGAGGAGTATTTATAGACAATACTAATAAGTATATATTAATAGATTATTTCATGTTGCATGGATTTTAATTTGTATTAGATGAAGTTATTTGAAAATTCTGTTTTCAAAGGAAGTGATAATTTTAAATTTTCTCGAATGGCTAATAAATTTATTAACGCTATAAGTAAAATTAAGTGCAGGGTTTTTGAATTAAAAGATAGGGTTGATCTGGTTTTAAAAAAGACATTTATTAAAAATTTTTCTATTCTTTAAATTTAGAAAACAAGCGTATGTAAACAAATTGTTTACTGTTGCACAAATTATATCTAGATCGTAATACTGTGAGTTGAAAAATTTGACCTAAGAGGTTTATATGAAAAAATATTTAATAGTATTAATGGCTTTAGCTAGCATGTCTTTTGCTGTCTTGCCTCCTTTTTATCAAACGTCAGAAGAGATAGAAGCTATATTAGATAGCGATGAATTAGCTTCTGCTTTTGGAAGCGGTGAGCCTATCATGGAGATTAAAAGAGTTGAAGAAGGGTATCTAGTTAAAGGTAATAGATATCAAATTACAGTAAAAATAAAATATATCCCAACTGATAGATTAGGTCCTGCAAAATTTGAACTTTCTTTTGAAGAACCTGTTTCTATTGAACATTCTCAAAATATAGATTATTAATTTATTTAATTTAGAGGGGGGCTAGTAAGAATGTCTACTTGCGATCCCTTTAAAAACACTATGGGTCTTACGTTCTTCTGATGTAAGACCTGATGATTTGGGTTTAATAATTATTGGTTTACTATGTACTACTATTTTTTTCTTTTTTTTATGTATTGATTTTTCTTGTTCTTCTGATTGTAATAGTAGTTCTCTTCCTTCTAAACTTGTTTTTTTTTCTTTGTCTTTAGGTGTAATGGTGTTTTTTGAGTAATCTCTTGGTAGAGGAGTCACTGGTCTTGGGGGGATTCTTCTACATAAGAGTTCTTCTGTTTCTTGTGATCGTAGTTCAAATTTTTCTAAAGTTTGTTGCTTTTCTTTACGCGCTGTTTCTTCCAATTGCATTGTTTTTAATATGGGATTAATTTTTTCTTTCATGTAACGTATTACGTGTTCTGTAATAAAAAAATCACCTTTTATCGAGTGTGTTTCTCTTGGAGTTGAAGGATCTTCAGAAATAAGCTGGTTTTGTAAGTTTTGTAATATAGCGAATTTAGCAACTGTTGATAAACTCATCGATTACCTCTGCTAGCTTTAAATATGAATCGCAAGCTTAAAACAATTAGCGATATACATACAAATGAAAAATAGTATGAAATTTATTTGTTAACTAGTGCTGAATGTTAGTAACTGATTTGTGTTTAGTAGGTAATGGTAATTGTTTTATCAGATAAAATATAAATAATTTATAATTAGTTATTTATATTTAACTATTCCGTTAAACAAATAACTGTCAATAAAATAGAATTTATTATATAATTATTTCACCTTTTTAATAAAAAGGAGAATAATAATGTCAGTAGACAAATTAGGTCGTGATTTAGGATCACTAAGTCTTAAAGGGAGTGTTTCAGCTCCAGAAATGGGTGAAACAAGATATAAAATTATTATATTAGATGATGATCCTATTCATTTAAAGATGTCAGAAAGATCTGTAAGATCAGTTATAGGTAAGTTTTTTGATAAAAATCCTGGTTTAGGTGAACGAAAAAGCAGTGTGGACTATATTGTTGCACCTGGCACTAGAGAAGTTCTTCCTATGTTGCTTGAATTAACGCCTGCTCAAAGACGAAGATGTTCAGTGATTACTGATAATCAAATGAGTCGAGGAATTGATTCAAGTGACGTTGATGGAGCTGATCTTATTGCACTAGTAAAAAAAGAAGAAGCAGCAGATGCTGACGTGACACATGGTGTTAGTTTTTTACTTAGATCAGGAGATCATTTTTCTTCAGGAGATCTAGCACGTATCGGTCTAGAAGAGGATCAATTTTTACCGAAACCAGATTCTTCTATAAAAGATTATCGAAAATTGGCTAGGAAAAGAATTAGGAAAGCTTTAAAACCTACAGGAATATTTTCTAAAAAAGGAATCTAATTAAGATTAAGAGAATTTTTTACCTTGGTATGAATTTTTCTTAATGAGTTCTTGGTTTATAGATAAGATAACGTTTTTCTTTTCTTTATACATCCATTTAGGGGCTACGGTATATAGAGGGTGTCCGTTACCGGAGATTCTGTAGATTATACAATTAGGTGGCAAGTACTCTAAAAAGTCAGAGGCTAAATGGACGTATTCATCAAAAGAAAGCGGTTGCCAATTTCCTTTAAAATACTCCTCTTCTAGAGGAGTATTTTTCATTGCTACAAGTAAATGAATTTTTATTCCTTGGACATTTAGTTTAGCTAGTTTTTGTGCTGTTTGCATTTGCATTTCATATGTTTCATCAGGTAATCCTAAAATCACATGAACGCAATGATCTATGTTGTATTTTTGTGTTAAAGATAAAGCTTTTAAAAAATCTTGATGAGTTTCTTTTCTATTTATTTTTTGCAAAGTTGTGTCGTGAATAGTTTGCATTCCATATTCAATACAAACGTAGGGAAGTTTTTCTTTATAAGATGCTATTAATTTAATTTTTTCTTCATCGACACAGTCTGCTCTTGTAGCTATAGAAAGACCTACTATATCTTCATGAGAGTTAATTGCTTCATCATATATTTTTTTTAAATGATCTGTATTGGCATAAGTATTGGTGAATGATTGAAAATACACTATGAATTTTTTTGCTTTGTAACGGGATTTTCTAATTTTTATATTATTGATAATTTGATCTTTGATTGACATGTGTGATGGTTGTGTCCTGGAAGAAGAACCTTTTTCATCACAGAAAACGCAGCCATTATAACTTTTTGTTCCATCTCTGTTAGGACAAGAAAAATTACCATCAACAGATACTTTATATACTCGGCAATTGAAAATTTCTTTTAAATAGCTGTTATAGGTTCGATACTTATATGGAAGCATAAAGTTTACTTTTTTTTAGCATATAGCATATCATGTTTGTGATTTTTTTATCTTGAAGCATTTTTTTTATAAATGTTAATTTAATATTTTAGAGTAATTGTTAAATTTTTAGGTTATTGTGAAAAAAAGAATTAAAATTTTAAAAACCATTTTAATTGTTTTTATAAGCGCTGTTTTTGCTTTAGCTAGCGGCGGTTTTATTGTTTATAATTATTTCCCTTCTATTTTGGAAAAATTTCATCAAAGACGAGCTTTTCATAATTTGGGGTTTTCTATAAGGACAGTGTCAGTTGGTGAAGATGTTTTTGAATATGCTGAATCTGGAGAAGGAGATACAACATTAGTTTTTTTACATGGATTTCAAGGAGATAAATTTTCTTGGATTCCTTACTGTCGGAAATTACCTAAAAATAGTTTTAGAATAATACTACCTGATTTTTCTGGCCATGGAGGTTCTTCAGAACATAAAGATCAAAAATACGATTTATATTCTATGGCAGAAAATATAAAAAAATTTGTAGATGCTAAAGGACTTAAAAATTTTCATTTGATAGGTACGTCTATGGGGGGAGGGGTTGCTACTGTTTTTGCAGCTAAATACCCTAATAAAATTAACACTTTAACTTTAATAAATCCTGTAGGTGTTCAGCCTCCTCTTAAAAGTGATTTGCAAGTTGCTTTAGATCAAGGTAAAAATCTTTTAATGCCTTCTAATATGGACGATTTAGATCTTTTCTTCGAAGTGTTAATTGGAGAAAAATGTAATCTTAGTGAACATTTTAAACAGTATTATTTAGATAAATTAGATAAAAAAAGAGCTTTTTTTGAAAATGCTTTTAAACAATTAGTAGAATCTCATCCTATCGACAATCTTATTTCTAAGATTTCAAAACCCACTTTATTTATTATGAGTGAGAAAGATAGAATACTGCACCCTTCTTCATTTGAAGTTTTTTATAAAGGCTTCCCAAATGCAAGGTTATTAAAGATAAAAAATGGGACTCATGTTCTTATTGGGAAACATTTAGATGTGGCTGTTCAAGCTTTGGTGTCTTTTGTTAATTCCCAATCAGTTAGGTGAATACTTTTTGTTTCTTATGTAAATACACATATCTATAAAAACTAATAGAGCATTTAAAATGTATAAATAGATGGTAGGATCGTAACTATAAAATAGTTTATGTAGAGAACCTGAGATATATCCAATAAAAATTATGAACATAAAAAGAAAGCTTTTCCCATTATTTTTTTTTGATACAAATGATTTGTATATCGAAAAAGGCCAAGCACTTCCAAAACATACGAGCATTATAACTTCTAAAAACATCTATATAATCCTTTGTTTATATTTTTATCTTAATTAAGAAAAACTCCTTTGTCGATGAAATATTATTTTTTTAAAGACATGAGATGTTTAGAATTTTTAAAAATTGATCTATATATGTCTTGTATGAATGGATTGTTGATTTTTTTTAGTATTTTATTTTCTCTTTTTTCATCTGTTAGATGTTCTTTATAAGGGGCTATTTGTTTTATCAATTCGAAACGTTTTTCAAGCAAATTTATTATTTCATCATCAATAATATCTATTTGATCTCTTAAGTTTTTTATGTTCATATTTTTTTCTAAACCTATGTTTTATTGTCTTGTTATATTTTGCATATTTACTTATATTATGCGAAATTTTTTTGAGGTTACTATGAGTCTTAGAAATTTAGCTAATGAGAACTCTGTTAAGAGTTCTGTTGTAAGTTGTTTAGATGAAGAGGAACCAAATACATATATAAAATCTATACAGATGTTTATGTTTGATATTGATAGTAATTTAAATTCGATTACTCCAAATGCAGAAAAAGTTGAAGGTTATATAAAAGAGATACAATCCTCAATGAGCCTTTTGAATAAATGTGTTGTTTGTGATAAACAACAAGAAGCCTGTCAAAATTTCAATGAGAACTTAGCAATATTACAAAGCTGTAGAATACTTGAAATAACCCAAGAGCAAAGAATGCATCTCAAGACTTCTTTTGACTCTCTGTGTAAAGCTTTTTATTATTAATAAATATATCAAGATTAACAAAGGAGTTTTGTTATGTCTGGAAGTAATTTTCCAAGGGTAGGTTCTTTTCATTTACCCCCTGCTCGGATTTCTTGGAGCCGTCTTCCTGATAGTTTAAAAGAAGATCCACGTTATACAGAGGTTGTTGAAACAGGAGGTTGGCAAAGGCAAGCGCCTGTTCATTTGCCTCCTGTTCGTATATCATCAAGAAGTTTGGTTCTTATGGATGAGCCAACTTCAAAAGTCCAGCAAATGGTTTCTGCTGAGGGTATTTTCCGGAGAGAGGAGAATTTTTCATCTGTTGATTGTCTTTCTGATGAATGTATAATATTAGAAGAAGGCTCCCGCGAAGAAGATTTAAATCAGGAAATACATCCTCAAAGTACTCCTGAAATTTCATCATTCGAAAGGAAAAAAACACTTGTGTTTACAGATCAAACAAAAAAATTTTCTACATCTCATCAGGGACTTTGGCTTGTTGAAGAAACAGAAGTGTTAGAAGATGTTTTGCTCTCAACGCCCTTAAATAAACATACTCATTGGTTGGATTTGAAAAAAATAACAGAAATTTTTAATGATAGAATGAAACTTAAGGGAATATCTACTAGAACAATAGATTCTGTTAGGCGTAAATTGTATCTTGTTCATAAACAAACATTTCCAGAATCACGTTTAAAAAATATTCCTCCAGCAAACTTAGAATTTTTAGCTGAAAAAAAAAGATTAACATTGGCGTATGATTTGTTAGTAGCTATTGGTGAAAAACACAAATATCCTTTAAAGGACTAACTTAGGAAAAAAATTATTTTTTTTCGAATAAATATATTTGATCGTTTTTTCTTAGTTTTTTTTGGCTTTCAAAGGTGATTGTTTCTCCTTTGTTAGCCTGTTTTATGGTTTTCTTATTAATATCTTTCATCAGCTTAACTTGATGTTTGATAACTCCTGTCGTTTGTCCTATTACAATAATATGATCGTTTTCTTTTAAAAGATGAGCTTCTAGTTTTACCTCAGCAACGTTAATTTTAGAAAAATAGTTTGTTACTTTGCCAATGTATGTTTTTTTGAAAGTTGATTGAGATCCTGAAGAATTGCTCCATTTTCCTAATTTTTCACCAAGATAATAACCTCCTTCCCAAAACCCTCTATTATAAACTGTTTGTAAATCTTCAAGTAAAGAAGTTATTTTTTCATTGCTAAAGGTGTTGTTTGCTATGCTATCTAAAGCATCTTTATAAGATTTGATGACAGTATAGACATATTCAGGAGCTTTTCCTCTTCCTTCTATTTTTAAAATAGATACTCCTGCATCAATTATTTTATCTAAAATAGGGAGAGTGCAGAGGTCTTTAGGAGACATGACGTAGTGATTGTCTATAATTAATTCTTGATTAGTATCTTCTTCTATTATTTTGTATTTTCGTCTGCAAGGATGTAGGCAAGAACCTTTATTTGCTGAAAAGTTATATTGAGCAAGACTCATGTAACATTTGCCAGATATTGCTACGCAAAGAGCTCCATGAGCAAATAGTTCTATTTTTATATTTTTTTTACTTGGTCCTTGAATGTTTTCTTTTTTTATTTTTTCACAGATATCTTTTATTTGTTCTAAAGTTAATTCTCTTGCAAGAACAATAACATCAGCAAACTGAGAGAAAAATTTTACAGATTCTATATTTGATACATTAGCTTGAGTTGATAGGTGAATGGGGAGGTTTATAGATCTTGCATATGTTAAGACAGCAAAGTCAGATGCTATGATTGCATCAATATCTGATTTTTTTAAAAAATCACATATTTGGTGAGCTGTATTGATTTCATCGTTGTATACTACCGTATTTAGTGTGACGTAAGATTTGACATTGTTTTTTTTACAAATGGAGGTAACTTTAGAAATATCTTCTAAAGTAAACGAATTAGAAGGCCGAGCTCTCATACTAAACTTGCTAAGACCAAAATATATAGCGTCAGCACCAGCTTCTATAGCTGCATGTAAAGAAGCAAAATCACTAATAGGAGCTAATAATTCTACAGAATTTTTCATATAATAAATTTTTTATAAAAGTTTTCTAAGAGCTAAATTTTAATTCAATCAAATTAAAAAGTAAGCTTATTTTTCTTATAAAATATAATATATGTTATCTGATTTTACATTGAACAACGTATTGCTCTGCTAATATCTTAAGTTGTTTCATTTGAGAGGCGGAAAAAGGTTGTTCTTTGCTAAAGTTGGGGTTTAAAGTAGTTGTTGGTATAAAAGTTTGAAGAGTGAGTAACTTAGCTCCCTTAATAGATATTGCTATATCTTTTACATCTTCTGTCTTATGAAGAAAAGGGACTAATGTAGTTCTAAATTCATAAGGTATGGATGAACTTAAAAGAATGTTAATACTTTTTTTTATGTTTTCAATGTTTATTTTTATAGCTATTACTTGCGAATAATTATTTAAAGAAGTTTTTATGTCCATAGCAACATAATCTAGTAGATTTTCATCCAAAAGCTCTTTTAATACATGAGGATTGATTCCAGATGTATCTAGCTTAACTAGGTAACCTAGATTTTTTACTTTTTTAATAAACTCTTTTAAATCTTTTTGTATTGTCGGTTCTCCTCCTGTAATTACTACTGCATCTAATTTGTTTTGTCTTTTTTTTAGAAAAGAAAAAATATCTTCTTCTTTTATAGGGGAAGAGAATTTTTCTTTTAGTACTAAAGATGGATTGTGACAAAAATGACATCGAAAAGGGCATCCTTGCGTGAAAATTATTGTTGATAATTTTTTTGGATAATCAATTAATGATAACTCTTGAATGCCCCCTATTAACATATTACTTACCTGCTGAGAAACATTGATTTGCAGGTTGTATACAGCCTTCTACATTGTAAGTTTCTCTTTGTTCAAATTCTTCTTGTTTACCATTATTCCATTGATCTACCGGTCTTAAGTAACCTACTACTCTTGAGTATACCTCGCATTTGCTGGAACATTCAGGACAAGTTGAATGTTTTCCACCTATGTAACCATGGTATGGACATATGCTGAATGTTGGAGTTAAAGATATGTATGGAAGTTCATAATTTTCACATACCTTTCTAAGTAGATTTTTTACAGCATCAGGATCATCTATTTTTTCTCCTAAGTAAGCATGTAAAACTGTTCCACCTGTATAAAGTTTTTGCAGGTCATTTTGATGGTCTAAAGCTGCAAAAAGATCAGGTGTGTGATCAACTGGTAATAGAGATGAGTTTGTGTAAAGTGGAGGCGTATTTTCATCATGACCATTTTCATTTGCAAATTTAATGTCCGGATATCTCTTTTTATCTATTAGAGCTAAACGGTAACTAGTTCCTTCAGCTGGTGTAGCTTCTAAGTTATAGTTATTGCCTGTTTCTTCTTGAAATACACTTAGTTTTTCTCTCATAAAGTTTAAAACTTCTTCAGCAAAAGCTTTTCCTTCTTCTGAGGAGATAGGTTTGTTTAAAAGGTTTACACATGCTTCATTAAGACCAACAAGTCCTATTGTTGAAAAATGGTTAATCCAGAATTTAGATAATCTTTTTTTGATGTTCCTTAAGTAAAATTTAGCATAAGGATAAAGACCTTGATCTGTTAGTCTTTCTAGAACTTTTCTTTTTGTTTCCAAACTCTCTTTTGCTAAATCCATTAATTCACTTAAATGACTTAAGAATTCGGCTTTATTACTTGAAAGATATCCAATTCTTGGCATATTGATAGTTACTACACCAATAGAACCTGTTAAAGGATTAGATCCAAAAAGTCCGCCGCCTCTTATTTTTAATTGGCTGGTATCTAGTCGTAATCTGCAACACATAGAACGGGTATCTTCAGGATCCATATCGGAATTAATAAAGTTAGCAAAATATGGAATTCCATATTTACCTGTAACTTTCCATAAAAGATCTAAATTAGGATTAGCCCAATCAAAGTCTTTTGTAAGATTATATGTAGGAATAGGGAATGTAAATACTCTTCCTTTAGCATCACCTTCCATCATAATTTCTAAAAATGCTTTGTTAAGCATGTCCATTTCTGTTTGGAACTCTTTATATGTTTCTTTTTGAATTTCACCACTATAAATTACAGGAGTGTCTTTATATAAAGAAGATGGAATGAGGTCTAATGTAATATTGGTGAAAGGAGTTTGAAATCCAACTCTTGTAGGAACATTGACATTGAATATGAATTCTTGCATTGCTTGTTTGACTTGTTTGTAATTTAAATTGTCATATCTAATAAAAGGAGCTAAGAGAGTGTCAAAATTAGAAAAAGCTTGGGCGCCTGCCGCTTCTCCTTGAAGAGTGTAGAAGAAGTTTACAATTTGGCCTAAAGCTGTTCTGAAATGTTTAGGAGGGGAGCTTTGTATTTTCCCAGGAACTCCTTGGAAACCAACTGTTAGAAGGTCTTTTAAATCCCACCCAACACAATAAACAGCTAATGTACCCAAATCATGTATATGTACAGATCCTTCAGTATGAGCTCTTTTAATTTTAGAAGGATAAATTTTGTTCAGCCAGTAAAGTTTACTTGTTTCTGATGCAATGTAGTTTTGTAGTCCTTGTAGTGAATAGGACATGTTGCTGTTTTCTTTTACTTGCCAATCTAGTTTTTTTAGGTATTGATCTATGAGATCTACTCCTGCTTGAGAAGCAATATCTCTTATTTTAGCATGTTGTTCTCTATATATGATGTATGATTTGGCTGTTTTTTTATAAGTTGATGAGATGAGAACTTCTTCGATAATATCTTGTATTTCTTCTACAGTTGGAACGGGATCTTGAATTGTTTGTTCAGCGACTTGCAATACTCTTACAGTTAATGTTTTTGCAATTGATTCATCAAGTTCATTAGATTCTTTTCCAGCAGCTGCAATTGCTTTAGTTATTTTACTAGCATTAAATTTAACTATTTGACCATTACGTTTTTTTATTTTTGGAGTCGTATCTTGTTTTTTTAGATGATTTTTTAAGTTTGATATTGAGTGCTTGTTGTTGTTTTCCATGATAAGACTCCTTGTATTTTAATTATGTTAAGTTATTTAAGTTTTAAAATCAGATACCACATGTGGTATCTATTCGTCTGCTTAATTACTAGATATAGTTTTTCTGTGTTTTTTTTTCTACTTTTTTTTTAATAAATTTCTTAAGAATCTTAATCTCTTGAAAAAGTTAATCTTATGGCAGACTTTTTGTTTTGAAAATGTTTCTTAATTGTGTATTTGTGAGAATTTTTTCTCAACATTTTAATTAAAAGATTTGAAAAAACTTCTTCAAGTTATAAGCTGTTCATATTGTTTTTTGGAGGAGTTTTTTTTATGAAAATAATTGATGCTTTTTTGAGATATGAACTTCAGGGTGTTGATAGTTCTTTAATTAAAATTGGAGACTTTTGTCTTCAACCGTATCGCTATTTTCTCAACGGTAAATCTATTTCTGCTGTAAATAAAGATGATCTTGATTTTATGTATCATGTGTCTTCTTTTGTTAAAAATAAAAAAAGCATATCAGATTGTCCTAATCTGCAATCAAAAACAATATCGGATAAAAGGTATTTGAGGTTTTTGAAAACAATATTGATGATTGTTTCATTTGTTCCAGGAATTGTTTTCGGATCTATTTTTAAGTTTTTTGGATTTTTGTTTTATGAAGATGTTATTCATCTGTTTAGCTTAGCTTTAAAACATTTTAATCCGATAGATATTGTATTAGGTAGTTTGAAATTTCCTATAAGTCAAGAAGCTGTGGTAGCTGCTATACAAAAAATAAAATCATCTCCTTTGAATCAAAAAGTAAGATCATTAGCTGTTATAGGTGATGGAAATGTTGATTTAGGTGATTTAGAAGATATAGCTCATTTAAATCCAGGTAAATTGATTTTAAAAGGTGCTAAGCTTTCTTTAAAATCCAAACTCCAAGACAAGTTATTAGAAACAGGTAAGTGGCAAGAGGTGTCTAAAAAAGAAAAGGGGATGGTTCATTTCGCTGATAAGACTCTTAGCTCTGTGGTGGATAAAGTTAAAGCTAAAAGCGTAAGTCACGCTTTATCTCACTGTACTAAAAAAAATATGAAAGGCAAGGCTTTAAGAGCTGTATATGTTTTATAGATGACGTTTGTTTTTTAAGTAAAATTTTTAATATTATTTTAAATTTATTAATATGGAATTTATTATATTAATAATAATTTTATTTGCCCTGTTTTGTATGTAATTGTATTGTTTTTATGTATTATTTTTCTTGAAATGATATAATAATGACTTAATTAAACATTATTTTTTTATGACTATTAGTGTTGAAACATATAAAAATATAATTTCAAATCATTCTGTTGTAGTAGATGATACTTCTCAGGGTATAAGAAAAGCTACTCTATGGGAAAGAATATGTAGATTTGTATGTGTAGTTATATGGAGAAGATATTATACCGAGCAAGATATTAGAGTTGCTAAAGTATTAACTAATAGTATGCTTTTTCTAGCAGCTGCTCTTCAAAGAGGTTTTGAAACTAAAAGCTATATATCTCAATATCAGTTAGCTGTAAAGGCTAGTGATGTTTTTTCTGCTAAGCATAAAAAAGCTATGAGCCAGTTTTCTAATATGGGTAACGTTGTTTTTGCTCTTAAATGCAGGAAAAGACTTCATTGTAATATCTGGGATTTGATAGACGAGGAAGGGAATGCTAAAAGTGAATTACTTTCTTTTTTAAAAGCTAACAAGTTACATAATGTTATATCTAAGGTTAATGATAGAGATAAACAGACATCTATATTATATGACGGACAAAAATTATATATTAGAGCTAAAGATGGGGAAAGTTTTTTAAATTCCACTCAAAATGTTGATGTTATTCTTGCTAATATGAGTAAAGAGCATCCTGATTATGATATTTTGGTAATATTAAGATTTGCTCTTTTAAATAAAAAACAAACAGAGATAACAAAGATCCAATCTCTTTTAGCTAATCAGAATTATTCGTATATTTTAATTAAAGATATTCCAACCGATAAAAATGGAATAATGATAGGACGTTCATATTTAGCTTATGGAATTGAAGAACATGATACAGTGAATTGGAAAGAGTTAAAACCTGGGTTTTTAGAAAAGGGGGATGGTAAATATCATTTAAGAATCGTTACTAGGCTTCCTGAATATAGTTTAGAAAAAACTTGGATTGGTTTTTTAAAGAAATTGTTTCCTGTTCTTTTAAATTTTGGTAAACATGGGCATTCATGGACAGAAGTTGTTGAGCCTGTTTTTGATGATGGTAAATATACAGGAATGAGCAGGGTTTATAATGTAGGGTATTATTTTAGAGGCGTATTGAAGTCTATCGATCATATGGCATATATACCGCTTAACGAAAGGTGTATGAGGAGAACGGAAGAAGAAATAACTCTTGATCAGTTCGGCTTAGCAAAAAAATATATAGAAACAGTGAACCAATATAGTAAGTTAGGTGTTTTTGAAAGAAGTAAATATTTAAAGAACTCTTCTCTTAGTGAAAAAGAAATTGAAAATGTTAAATATTTGTATGAAACTTCTTTTAAAGGGGGAACCTGTTTAGCTTTTGCTAATGAAGTAATGGAAGTTGTTACAGGTAAAAAACATGATTATAGATGGATTTTAAGAAAAGCTATTTGCCCGAAAAAATATTTTAGATTTTTAAATAAAGTGGAAAATGTTTTAAACAAGATTTTTATATTTAATTTGTTTATATATGTTTCTTCTATGATAAATAGAGCTCAGCTTCCTCATCATCACGTTCATGATGTTTCTTCTTAATGTCTAACAGGCTCTTTCCACCATTTCAATAGATATCTATTGATACAAAGAATTGTAACAGATACAACTAATGCAAGCCGGTGCTGATTTTGTCCAAGGTTCTAAAATAAACCCTAAAGTAAGCCCAGTAGCTGGAGGGTGTTCTAAATTTGTTGTCATTAAAATACATGCAGTGATTCCTACTGATAAAGCCCTAAATATATATTGTTTTAAAGGTATGTAATCGATCCAGGGAAAAGATAGAGAGTAGGCTCATTACTCCTATGGCAATTGCAATACAATAACTTCCTAGTGAACTACCATTGCCTAAAGGAAATGGCTTCCTACTCAAGTAGGCTAACCCCGTAATCCCTACGGTTGTTTGAGTTTTTAGTCCCTCTAGCAAAATATTTAGAGCAGCATTTCTATCACGGTCTATCAATCTTTTGCAATTTTTACAAACAAAACTACGGTCTTTTAGCTTTATCTGGTCATTTATATGACCACAATAATTACATTTCTTGGAAGATGGAAACCATTTATCTATTGTAATGAGTTGTTTTACTTTCCTCTTAAGCATGGAAACAAACATTCCCCAACCTAGATCAGAAATAGATTTACCGAAATTGAAGCATTGAGACATAGCTTGCATATTTAAGTCTTCTATACAAACAACATCAAAATTGTCTGCTATGTCTTTCGATGTTTTTTCCAACCAATCTTTTCTTTGGTTTTTAACTTTCTCGTGAGCTAAAGCAACAAAATATTTAATACAATTCATCTCCCACCTAAAGGAAGGAAATTTCTTGTTACTTAAGGTTGAATTTCTAGATCTTGCTACATGACTGTGGGGTAGGTAGAAAGCGGCGAAGGTACTTGCTCCTAAAGCTATTAAATGAAGAGTCTCCCAACGAGTTATAGTCAGAATGATAGCCATTGCAATCATTGTTTTGGTGCTGATTACTAAAGCAAGTGTTAGTTTTATTTTTTTAGTATGTTTTTAAAAAGAAATTATTGAAAAAGCAGTTAAGGCTTTTGTCGGTTCGAAAAAATAAGACATATAAGCTAAATAAAGACCAACTAGTAATAAAAAAATAGCCCACCAAATATATCCGTTGTTGTGCAATAATTTTTTTGCATAGACTTTAACTGTTTTTGGAAATACTAATCTGAAAATTCCTTGTATTAAAAGTACCCATCCAATGATTGATATTATAGATTCCCAAGCTACATTCCATATGTTATGTGATAATACTATTAGAAGACCTAAAATTATGGTTACTATTCCTGATATTGTTAAAATAGCAGGTGTTTCGATCATTTCATGGAAAACTTTTTTGTAAATATGTCTGTTTAATAATATTCCTAAAGAAAAAACTATTAAGAAGACTGAAATAATTTTTCCTAAAAAAATTGATGTAGCCATTTTTCTTCTCCTTTTTTAACCTAAATATCAAAAGATAATTTGAGAGGCAATGTTTTTATTTAAATTTTTGATGGTTTTTGTTAAGATAATAGCAATAATTAAAGGTTTAATATGAGTATAGTAAAGCTGTTAGGGTGTTTAATTTGCGTTTTATTTTCTCCGTGTAGTAAAGCAGATTTATTTGGGGTTGAATCTAAGGGTGTTGCAAAAGAGAAGGTGGATCAAAAAGAAAAGGAATGGATTGTTTTTGTTAAAGATTTTGCTAACAGTAAGCTAGTGTTTAAAATACCGGAAGACCCTCAGTTGATATATCACACCTATAATGATACTAAGTTGTTAGAGGTAAAATCTGAAGATAGGGGTTTTGAATATAGTTTTGTAGTTTTTGAAAAGCCAGTTTTTAATATCAATGTAGATATTATGTTGCAAGAAAGTGAGTTGTTGTTAAAAAAATATCTACTAGCTACAAAGCAAAAAAAGCTTAAGCCTATAATAGTTGAATTTCAAATGAACAAAAAAGCAGATAGAAATTTATTAGATATTAGATACAAAGATTCGTCTAATAATTTTTATAGAGCTACATTCATCATAACAAAAGACAACATATTTACTTTCTTTTCAAAAATAAAAGATAACCAAGAAGATGCTCACCAGCTATTTGTGGAGTCGTTTTCTTATGGTGTCTTGGAATAATATTTTATCATTTTTATCAAATTAAGTTGCTAAAAAACGTGGAAGTTTTATATGCTAGCTAATGTTCTTTCAAACAAGAATTAAAGTTTTGAAAAGAAGAAAGTAACATAAGATTACTTAAGGTATTTTGACAGTGGAAAAGAGAAGATATGAACTAAGTGGGCTTGTTATTAGTAAGTAATTTAGACTTACAAAGTCAATAAATAAATAAGATTAAATGAG
>Ga0233431_1001355_pt1 | contig 43063 bp, 35 predicted proteins | sample SI_118_April2016_FD_179867 | JGI IMG/M metagenome (GOLD analysis project Ga0233431, IMG submission 179867) | Seawater microbial communities from Saanich Inlet, British Columbia, Canada - SI_118_April2016_200_MG | ecosystem: Environmental > Aquatic > Marine > Inlet | place: Canada: British... | reverse complement strand
GTAAGTTTTTCATAGTTTTTTGGATTTTTACTGCTTTGATGACTAATCTCTAGCTTCTTCAGCCTCTTCTGGATCAGCCAGTACCCTAATCCGTGTTTTTGATTTTTTTATGAGCGAACGCCCAGTAATCTCACTGGAAAGGAGAAAAAAATGCAACCCATAGCTGATGAAAAAATTCGCCCAGGCGGTTTTTTCGAGTGGCTGACGCTTGCCTTTGGACGAATACTCGTTTCACTGGTGGTACCTGTCGTTACATTTACGGTTCTCATCTTGGGATTTCGATGGCTACGTGACACAGTTCCCAGTGGCCTCGCCGAGAAAACCACCGTCTCACTCGTTGCAATTCTCTGGGGGGTAGGCGGTGCCGGTATTCTGTATCTTATTTCCAACTGGCTGATTGAAAAACTCTCTCCGGTTTGGGTAAAAAGATTACAGCCCTTTATTTTTGTTGGCCCGGCCATCGCTATTCTCACATGGTATTTAGCCCTGCCGACCTTCCGAAGTTTATGGATCAGTCTCTTTGATCGCTCAGGCCCAACTGAAGTTCCTTTTGGTTTGTTGTTCACAGCGCCAAAAGAATATTTTGCTCAGCTCTCCACAAACTTCATTGGCCTCGGCAACTACATTTCTGTCTTTACCGAACGAACCATGATCACTGCTTTTCGTAATAATCTCTTATGGATTATTTTTGGCGCTTCCCTAGCGATTGTCTTTGGTTTGTTGGTTGCCGTATTGGCAGATCGCAGCCGCTTTGAAAATATCGCCAAATCATTGATCTTCTTGCCGATGGCAATCTCCATGGTCGGAGCCGGTGTGATCTGGAACTTCATGTACGAAGTTAAAGATATTGCCGACCCGCAAATTGGCTTGCTCAATGCCATCTGGGTTGCCTTTGGTAATAAACCCCAGGCCTGGACTGCGTTAATCACGCAACCCTGGAATAATATCTTCCTGATCATCATTATGATCTGGCTGCAAACCGGTTACGCCATGGTGATTTTCTCCGCAGCCATCAAAGGCATTCCCGACGAACTGATCGAGGCTGCCCGTGTGGATGGCGCCACGGAGCCGCAAATTTTCTTCCGCATTATGATCCCCTATATCATGGGAACCATCATCACGGTCAGCACAACCGTCGTAATCTTCACGCTGAAAATCTTCGACATTGTCATGGTGATGACCGGTGGACAATTCTCAACGCATGTGATCGCCACGCAGTTTTATCGCCAGGCCTTTACCAGCAATAACAAAGGCCTGGCTGCCGCCATCGCCATCGTGTTGCTGATTACCGTCATCCCGGTAATGATCTACAACTTACGACAATTTGCGGAAGAGGAGGCATTCTAATGAGCAGCAAAACTCAGAGCATCACACGCAAGCGACTTGTCAGCGATATTATCGTCAATGGTGTACTACTGTTGATTGTTCTCGTCTGGACAATTCCTACCCTGGGGCTGTTGGTCTCATCGTTCCGAACCCGCTTCGACATTCAAACCTCGGGCTGGTGGTGGATTCTGCCGCACCGAGAATGGGTTACCGTTGAAGAGATGCAACCTGACGACAATCTCGACCCGGATGGAATCATGGAAATTTCCGGGGTGAGTGGCACTTTCGAAGAATTCCGCGAAGGCGTTAAGGCCGCGGATGGCACCAAAGTAACTTGGGTTGGCAATAAACGCCTCGCCACCATCCAGATTCAGGAACGCAAATGGGTGATGCGCACCGATTTCACTATGGAGAACTATGGCCAGGTGCTCGCCGGAAAAGCCTACGAAATCCAGAGCTCGGATGGCAGCATAAAAACCGTTCAGGGCGATAACTTCACCGGTTCGTTTTTAAACAGCCTGACCATCGCCATACCTGCTACAGTCATCCCCATCCTCATCGCCGCGTTTGCTGCCTATGGCTTCGCCTGGATGAGTTTCCCCGGGCGCAAACCCCTCTTCACGATGGTCGTCGCCCTCATGGTGGTTCCGTTGCAAATTGCACTTGTCCCTATCCTGAAAGACTATGTGCGCTTGGACCTAAATGGCACCTTCCTCGCCGTCTGGCTGGCACATACCGGCTTTGGCCTGCCACTGGCAACCTACCTGTTGTTCAACTACATCAAAGGGCTGCCGCGCGACATTCTGGAATCAGCCTTTATTGATGGCGCATCTCACTTCACCATCTTCGTCCGCCTGATCTTGCCGCTCTCCATCCCGGCGCTGGCATCCTTTGCCATCTTCCAGTTCCTGTGGGTCTGGAACGATTACCTGATCGCGCTGGTCTTCATCGGCGCAAAACCCGATGTACAGGTGCTCACCATGCGTATTGCCGAAATGGTTGGCTCGCGCGGCTCCGACTGGCATCTGCTCACAGCGGGCGCATTTATATCCATGCTATTGCCGTTGATCGTCTTCTTCTCATTGCAACGCTTCTTCGTGCGCGGTCTGCTGGCTGGATCCGTCAAAGGCTAAGCATTCAGACGAACAACTGCCGACAAAAAATACTTTCACCACAAAGGCACAAAGCCACGAAGAAAAACAACAGTGAACACGCTGTTTTTTATGTCTTCGTGGCTTTATGCTAAATTTCATCAATATGCCATCTCACGAACGTCTCTTCAACTGGAAATTCTGGATACAATGGGTACTCGCTAGCACCCTCGGTTGGCTGCTCGGCAATGCCCTGATTCCAGAATTCAGTATTGGGGCAACCATAGGGATCGCCCAATGGCTCATTCTACGGCCCCTGGTTTCCAACGCGGGCTGGTGGATCGTCGCCAGCATGGCCGGTTGGTTCATCGGGGGGTTGAATCTGCTCATTATCACACCGCCCACCCTCGAGACCGTCACTGGAGCCATCTTCGGGGCGTGGATCGGCTTGGCCCAATGGATCGTCCTGCGCAAATGGGTACCCCTCAGCGGCTGGTGGCTTGCCATCAGCGCCCTGAGCTGGGCAATTGGTTTCAGTGGCCTGGTCGGCAGCCCGTTTGTCGGCGCGATCATCGGCTCGGTTACGGGCATCGGGCTCGAATTATTACTTCGCTACTCAAAAGGAAATTTCTAAACATGAAAACCGGTTATCGTTTCCCCGAAAACTTTCTCTGGGGCACATCTGCATCTGCTTACCAGATCGAAGGCGCCTGGAACGAAGACGGCAAAGGCCGCAGCATTTGGGATACCCTCGTACGCCAGCCCGACCGTATTCTCAACGGCGATACCGGCAACGTGGCCTGCGATCACTATCACCGTATGCCGCAAGATGTGGCCTTGATGAAAGAAATGGGAATCCCGTGGTACAGCTTTACCATCTCGTGGACGCGCATCCTGCCCGAGGGGCGTGGAGCCGTGAACCCCAAGGGGCTGGACTTCTACAACCGTCTGGTAGATACTCTGCTCGAGGCCGGGATTACCCCCAAAGCGACTCTCTATCACTGGGACTTCCCCCAGGTGTTGCAAGACCTCGGGGGTTGGCCTAATCGAGACAGCGCCGACTGGTATGCCGACTACGCTCGCGTCGTCTTCGACTCGCTCGCCGATCGCGTCAAAATATGGGCCACGCACAACGAACCCTGGGTAGCCGCCTTCCTGGGCTACGGGGCCGGATTCCATGCCCCGGGCATCTGCGACGCCACGCAGGCCTATCAGACCGCCCACCATCTCATGCTGGCGCATGCCAAAGCTGTGCAAGTCTATCGCCAAGGCAACTACGGCGGCAAAATCGGGTTGATCCTCAACCTCAATCATCTCATTCCCGCGACACAGAGCGAAGCCGATCTGGCCGCCACGCAGCGCGTTTACGATGAAACCCACAGCATCTTCCTCGACCCGGTTTACAAAGGCAGCTACCCGGAGCCGTTCTTCAAGTGGCTGGGGGCACACCGCCCGCAGGTTGAACCTGGTGACCTGGAGTTGATGCGCGGCTCCGCGGACTATCTGGGGCTGAATCACTATAACTCCGACACCGTCACCTACGATGTCTTCGGCGGCTGGCTCAAAGCCCGCCTGACGCCCTACGCCGCCCCCAGTTGGGGCTACACCGAAATGGGCTGGGGCATCAACCCCGCCGGGCTGAAAGCCGAAGTGCTCAACATTAAAGAGAATTACGGCAACCCCGAACTCTATCTCACCGAAAATGGCTGCGCCATGCCCGACCAACCCGATGAAAAGGGCTTCGTCGCCGACGTTGATCGCATTCGCTACATCCAGGCGCATCTACTGGCATTGCATCAGGCCATTCAAGCAGGCGCTAACGTCCACGGCTATTTCGTGTGGAGTTTCTTCGACAACTTCGAATGGGAACGCGGCTACAGCCAGCGCTTTGGTCTGGTACGCGTGAATTATGATACATTAGAACGCACGCCTAAACAAAGCGCGTACTGGTATAAAAATATTGTTGCGCAAAATGCAATTTACATTTAACGGTTAGCAGGTTTAATGTTGCTGGTCGAATGTTTAAAAACGATCCAACCTGCCAACCTTCTAACGGTTTCACAAAGTACTCATGACAACAAACCTTCAACCTTCGACCTTCAACTATCTCTGGTGGCAAACCGCCGTAATCTACCAGATTTACCCGCGCAGCTATAAAGACACCTCCGGCAGCGGAATCGGCGATTTGCGCGGCGTGATCGAAAAGCTCGATTACCTCAGCCAAACCCTGGGCGTGGATGCGCTCTGGCTCTCGCCTTTTTACCCATCCCCAATGAAAGATTTCGGCTACGATGTAGCCGACTATTGTAATATTGACCCCATATTCGGCACGTTGGCCGATTTCGATGAACTCATCGAGCAAGCACACCGTCGCGGGCTGCGCGTGATTGTCGATTGGGTGCCCAACCACTCATCTGACCAGCATCCCTGGTTCCTCGAATCGCGTTCATCACGCGATAATCCAAAAAGAGACTGGTACGTCTGGGTGAATGCAAACCCTCACCCCCAGCCCCTCTCCCCGCAGGAGAGGGAGCCCGGGGGTGAGGACGATTTCCCCAACAACTGGGTGGCTGTCTTTGGCGGCTCGGCTTGGGAATGGGATGAAGTCACCGGGCAATATTATCTGCATTCGTTCCTCAAAGAACAGCCCGATTTCAACTGGCGCAACCCTGAAGTTCAGGAAGTCATGCTCAACACCGTGCGCTTCTGGCTGGAGCGCGGCGTGGATGGTTTTCGCGTGGATGTAGCCCATTTCATTATGAAAGACCCACAAATACGCGACAATCCCCCGGCAAAATCCGGGCTGGCCTTTCACCGTCCCCACGGGGATTATGACTCGCTGCACCACGAAAACGACAAAGGCCACCCCGACACACACATCATCTATCGCCGTTTCCGCACCCTGCTCGACGAGTACAGCCGAACTTCGCCGCGCATGGCCGTGGGCGAGATTCACATTTTCGATTGGGATGAATGGGCAACGTACTACGGCACGCCGGAGTCCGGTCTCGAGTTTCACTTGCCATTCAATTTTTCGCTGCTAAAAACTCCGTGGGAGGCTGCCGCTATCCGGCAAGCTGTAGATGACCTCGAAGCCGCCATCCCGCTCTGGGCGTGGCCTAATTACGTGCTCGGCAATCATGACGAAGGCCGCATCGCCACTCGGTATGGCCCAGAGCAAGCCCGTGTGGCGGCTATGCTGCTACTGACCTTGCGCGGCACACCCACGCTCTATTACGGGGAAGAAATCGGCATGAGTGATGTGGATATTCCCATCGAGCAGCAACTTGACCCCTTTGGGTTGCGCGTACCCGGTTGGGGGCGCGACCGTTGCCGCACACCCATGCAGTGGTCGGCAGAGCCAAATGCGGGATTCGCCCCCGAGGGCGGCGCGACACCCTGGCTGCCCCTGGCCGACAATTTGCCGACCCACAACGTCGCCGCCCAACTCGAAGACCCAACCTCAACACTCACTTTTTATCGCCAGTTACTGGCTATACGAAGGGAAAATCCAGCCCTGCACCAAGGGAGTTACACCCCGCTCGAGGAAATGCCAGAGGGCTGTTTCGTGTATCAGCGCTCGGAGGCAGGCCAAACCTTCACCGTGGCACTCAACTTCGAGCCAGTCCCGCAGCGCCTGTCACTCATCGGGAAAGGCCGCGTCGCTCTATCCACCCATCCCGACCGGGTTGGCGCTGAAAACCTATCATCATTCATCCTGAGAGAAAACGAAGGAGTAATTATTCAAATGTAGAATGAAATATTCTGCATTCAGAATTCATCATTATCATGTATCATTTCGACGCAGTAATTTTCGACCTCGATGGGGTCATTACCGACACGGCCTCGGTTCACAGCCGCGCCTGGAAGCAAATGTTCGATGAATTTTTACAGGCGCACGCCGCCAAAACCGGCGCACCTTTCCGGGAATTTACCCACGAAGCCGACTACCTGCCCTACGTGGACGGCAAACCGCGCTACAAGGGTGTGGCTTCATTCCTGGAATCGCGCGAGGTGGTTATCCCCTTCGGTGAGCCGGATGACCCGCCCGAGCGCGAAAGCGTCTGCGGGTTGGGCAACCGCAAAAATGAACATTTCAACCGGGTCATCGCTACCGACGGAGTCACCGTCTATCAAAGCACTGCTGATTTTATGCGCCAACTGCGCGCCGCCGGAATCCGCGTGGGGGTGGCCTCCTCGAGCAAAAACGCCGAAGGCGTGCTAACTGCCGCTGGACTGCTGGATATAATTGAGACGCGCGTCGATGGCGTAGTCTCTGCCGAGATTGGGCTGAAAGGCAAACCCGAGCCCGACATCTTTACCACAGCCTGCGACAACCTGGGCGTAAGTTACGACCGCGCCGTAGTCGTCGAAGATGCTATTTCGGGCGTGCAAGCCGGGCAGAACGGCGGCTTTGGGCTGGTGATCGGTATTGCCCGCGAAAATAACGCCCACGACCTGCAACGCAACGGGGCGGATATTGTTGTTGAAGATATGGCCGAGATCGATATGCCGCGTATCGAAAAATGGCTGACCGAACAACTGCCCGAAGAACAATGGAGCATCAGTTACTTCGATTACGACCCGCTCAAAGAAGGCACCCGCGAGGCCCTGCTGACGGTCGGTAATGGCTATTTCGGCACGCGCGGCGCTCTCGAAGAACCCCGCGCCAACGACACTAATTATCCGGGAACCTACATCGCCGGATTGTACAATCGACTGGAATCAGAAGTCAGCGGGCGAATGGTGGGCAACGAAGATTTTGTCAACGCCCCTAACTGGCTTCCGATTACCTTCAAAATCGGTGCGGGCGCGTGGTTTAACCCCAATGCCGTCGAGATCACCCGCATCGAGCGGCGGCTGGACTTCCGCACGGGCGTTTTGCAACGCAATTTGTTCGTGCGTGACGAAAACGGGTATGAAACGGAAATCGAGTCATTACGCTTTGCCAGCATGGACGATCCCCACCGCGCCGCCCTGCGCTACACCATCACACCGCTTAACTACGCCGAAACCATCACCGTGCGCTCGACGCTCGACGGCGACATCATCAACGGTAATGTGGCGCGCTATCGTGAGCTGAGTTCCAAACATCTGGAACCGATTGAAACCCGCGGCCGTGGGAATACCAGTTCGCTTTTAGTGCAGACGAGTCAATCTGCGGTGAAAGTTGGTGAGGCAGCTCAATTGCGGATTGCCGTGAACGGGCAGGATGTTCAACCCGACTTTGAAGTTGATCCTGCCCCCGGACAAATTGCGACATCCTTTGGTGTAGCCGTCCCCGAGGGCGCCTCCCTGAGCGTGGATAAGCTCGTGGCGATTTACACGTCCCACCAGCACGGAGTCAGCGATCCGCTGGGCGCGGCGCAGGCCGCCCTGAAGCCCGATGAAACCTTTGACGCATTACAAGAAGCCAGCGCCAGCGCCTGGGCCACGATCTGGGAAAAGGCCGACATCCAAATTACGGGCGACCGCATTGCGCAAAAATTAATCCGCCTGCACCTGTACCATACCTTTGTGACCTCCTCCCCGCACAACGCCCAACTCGATGCAGGGATTCCAGCCCGCGGGCTGCACGGCGAAGCCTATCGCGGGCATATCTTCTGGGACGAGTTGTATATCCTGCCCTTCCTGAATTTGCACTTTCCAGAGACTGCCCGCGCAATTCTGATGTATCGCTACAATCGCCTGGAAGCGGCGCGAGAATACGCCCGTCAACACGGTTTTGAGGGCGCCATGTTCCCCTGGCAGAGTGGCAGCAGCGGCGGCGAAGAAACCCAAACCCTGCATCTCAATCCACTCTCCGGCGAGTGGGGCGAAGATTACAGCACGCTGCAACGCCATGTCAGCCTGGCAGTAGCCTTCAACGTCTGGGAATATCTGTGGATTAATGACGACCAGGATTTCCTGGAGAAGTACGGCGCGGAGCTATTTCTGGAGATTTGCCGCTTCTGGGCCGGGAAAGCCGAGTTCGATGAAGCCAGCGAACGCTATTCCATCGCCGGGGTGATGGGGCCAGATGAGTTCCACGAGAAATACCCCGGGGCGAAGGAAGGCGGCCTGAAGAATAACAGTTACACCAATCTCCTGATGGCGTGGGCGTTACAGCGCGCCTTCAACTTGCTCGATAGGATGTCCCCCGAGGCACGCGAACAACTCCGTGGTCAGATGCGCCTCACACAGGCTGAACTGAAAAACTGGGGTGAGATCGCCCACAATTTGAGCATCCCACTCTCCAAAGATGGCATCCTCGAACAATATGACGGCTATTTCGAACTGCAAGAACTCGATTGGGAGAGCTATCGCCAGAAATATGACAACATCCACCGCATGGATCGCATCCTCAAGGCTGAGGGCAAATCGCCGGATGCCTACAAAGTCGCCAAGCAGGCGGACGCATTGATGACTTTCTATGTACTCAGCGATAAACAGGTCAAAGCGATTTTGAACCAGTTGGGCTACCCCCCCCCGGATGACTTGCTGCGCGCGAATTTCGACTACTATCTCCAGCGCACCTCGCACGGCTCGACGCTCAGCCGTCTGGTACATGCCTATCTGGCGCAGATCATCGGCGACGAAGATTTGAGCTGGCAGCTCTATATGGAAGCCCTGAAGAGCGATTATGTAGACATCCAAGGCGGGACGACGAAAGAGGGCATCCACGCCGGGGTGATGACCGGCACGGTGTTGTTTTCCTTGCGCGCTTTTGCCGGGGTGGACTACGATGGAGAGACACTCAAGCTCAACCCCAAACTCCCGGCGGCCTGGCGCGAGTTGTGCTTCAGCATAGGCTTCAAGGGCGATCGCTATCTGTTTGAGATTCGGCCTGATACAATAAAGGTCAGGCTCGAAAGCCAGCAAGAAAAAGCCATCTCGATTTTCAGCGAGGAGATCATTCTGGCCCCCGGTCAATGGACATCAATTGAACACATATAACCACAAAGGCCCGCCACTGCCACTTTATGGGTTTTTGTTAAGGAGCAAAACACCCAACAATGGGTAAAAACTGGATCGAAGCACGAACCACTACCTTAAAAAAACTTGTCACCAAAAATCGCATGGGACTGATCACCGATATGGATGGCACGATCAGCTATATTGTTGCCAATCCAGAAGACGCCGTTGTGACGCCCCGAAATTATGAGTTGCTACAGCAATTGCGTGAAAAACTAACCCTCGTATCCGTTGTCTCAGGCCGCTCCGTGCGTAGTGTAACCGCCCGCCTGGATTTGCCCGGAATCGTTTATATTGGCAATCACGGCCTGGAGCGCTGCATTGACGGCCAGGTGCGTCACAGCTTCAATATCGATCGATTTCGCCCGATGCTGAAAATATCGGCAGAGAAGCTTCAAAAAATCGAATTGGATGGTATTCAAGTGGAAGACAAGGGCGCAACCGTCACACTCCATTACCGTCAAACCGAAGATACGCAACAAACTCGCGACCAGTTATTGCCCGTTGTGCAAAAAATTGCCGCCCAACACAATCTGGAATATTTTGAAGGACGCATGATTTTCGAATTATGTCCTCCCGTAGAAGCCAATAAGGGCAGCGCATTTGAAGAATTGGTGAATGAATTTTCGCTCGATAGCGCCCTCTATATTGGCGACGACACCACAGATCTCACCGCGCTGAGAATGGCTCAGCAATTGCGGATGGAAAGAACCTGTTATGCGATTGGTGTCGGTGTCATGTCCGAGAATAGCCCGGAGGGCCTCGTCAAAGAAGCCGATCTACTGGTTTCGGGCGTATCCGATGTCGAAAACCTATTCACCTGGATTTTAGAAAATCGAAACTAAAAAAGGTCACTACTATGCTTCACGACATCTTGCTCATCACTGACAAACACAAACAAGCCGCTCAGCAAATTATGGAACATATTACCCACATGGACGGCAATAAAATTGTCATCGCCATTGGTGGCGAATCTGGTTCAGGGAAATCCGAACTTGGGCATGAGGTTGCCTACTTGCTCAAAAAGCAAAGAACGCCTGCCAAAATCATGCACATTGACAACTACTATAAAACTTCACCGCAGGAACGCAACCCCTGGCGCAAAGCCCACGGCGTAGAGCAGATCGGCTATTCCGAATACGATTGGGATGTTATCAACCACAATTTGCGTAAATTCCGCGAAGATGCCCCCGTCGTCGTGATGCCCTGCGTAGACCTGCTTACCGATCAGGATGATTTCCTCACCACCAGTTTCAAGGGAATTCGATACATGGTTATCGAAGGGTTGTACGCCGTCCAGGCCGAGGCTGACTTACGCGTTTTCATTGATCTAACCTACCACGAAACCAAAAAAGCCCAATTGCTGCGCGGTAAAGAAAACGTCGATAAGTGGCGCATGGAGGTGCTAGAGCAAGAACATCAGGTTGTAAGCTCGCTGCGTCCGCTGGCAAACTTGATTGTAGATAAAAATTATCAGGTTATAGAGGCCTAATATGCATATCGCTTTTCTCAACCCCCAGGGAAATTTTGATCCCAACGACAGCTACTGGACCGAGCATCCCGATTTTGGCGGGCAGCTTGTTTACGTCAAGGAAATCGCCATTGCCATGGCCGCGCTTGGTCATCAGGTGGATATCATCACCCGCAAGATCGTAGACACTCAATGGCCGGAATTCGCCGGAACGCTGGACAGCTATCCTGGCGTGAAAGGGGTACGCATTGTGCGGATCGCCTGCGGCCCCGAGTTTTTCCTACCGAAAGAAGAGTTGTGGCCCTTACTTGGCTCGCAGTGGGTACCCAATTTGATTGAGTTTTACCAGCAAGAGGGCACGCTGCCCGACGCCGTCACCACGCACTACGGCGATGGCGGTCTGGCCGGGGCGTTCTTCGCTCAAGAAACTGGCATCCCTTATACCTTCACCGGACACTCGCTCGGGGCGCAAAAGATGGATAAGCTCCACGCCGCGCCCGACAACCTCGAAACCCTCGACCGGCGCTATCACTTCGCCCGGCGCATCTTCGCCGAGCGCATCAGTATGAACTATGCCAGCCGGGTGATTACATCCACGCAACAGGAGCGCATGGAGCAATACGGTCACAAGGCCTATCACGGGGCGATTGACCCCGCTGATGAAACCCGCTTCGCCGTCACCCCACCGGGCGTTAACCGCGTGGTCTTCTCGCCCGAAAGCAACGAAACAGATGAACTCATCAACGCGCGGCTCGCCGAAGTACTGCAACGCGATATTGAACCCGCACGCCATACCTTGCCCATTGTGCTGGCCTCCAGCCGTTTGGATGCTAAAAAGAATCATATCGGGCTGGTACGCGCCTTCGCTGAAAGCGAAGAACTGCAAGCCAAAGCCAATCTCGCCATCGCCATGCGCGGCCTGGATGACCCTCTGCGGCGCTACGCGTCCCTGAGTAAAGAGGAGCGCGCCCTGATGGATGAAATTGTCGCCATCATCAAGAAGCACGCTCTGTGGGGCAAAGTGACCTCTTTCCCGCTCAACAGCCAGGCAGAGTTGGCCGCAGCCTACCGCGTGCTGGCCGGGCGGCGCTCGGTCTTCGCCCTGACAGCGCTCTACGAACCCTTTGGGTTGGCACCCCTCGAAGCGATGAGTTGCGGCCTGCCCGCCGTGGTGACAAAAAGTGGCGGCCCCTCCGAAAGCATGATCGAGGGCGGACGCAAATTCGGCGTGTTGGTAGACCCCAGCGACCCGGCGGATATTGCCCGCGGCTTGCTGCGCGCAGTAGAATCCCCTGAAAGCTGGGAGAAACTGCACCAGGCTGGCATCGAGCGAGTGATCTCCAAATACACCTGGGAGCGCACTGCCGAGGGCTATCTCAAAGTCATCAAAGCAATTGTGGAAGAAGGCCGCCGCGCCGGGGAGATTGAAATCCCCCCCTATTTCCGCGACCCCGCACCGGTTAAGTACGAAATTCCTGTGGATGCTTTAGCCAGCATCTATTTCTAATTTCAAACCATCCCAAAGATATATTTTCCAAAAAAATAGCGTGTGCTGGAAAAAACATCCAGCACACGCTATTTTTTGCATCCAGTATCAGATAGTATCAGGCACGCTCTACAGCCACGGGTCGATTATGCAGCAAAATGCTTTCTGCACTGCTCATCACCTTAGGCACAAACTGCTCGGGGATATCTACCAACGTAGTATGATCTTGAATAAAGATTTTGCCAATCGTTCTTCCAGGGATGTCTGCAAAAGATGCAATCGTACCCACAATATCTTGCGGGCGCACACCCTGTTTTTTGCCGCGATCCAGCCGCAAACGCACCATACCAACTTCATGAGAATCTTTCCCAGGGTTAGAATTGTGACTACGGCTGTTTCGTCTCGTTTCACGCGGGTTTTTCCCAGAATACGCTTTCCGCACTTTGCTAATCGTCCCAATTGGGCGTTGTCGTTCTTCCGCGCGCGCCAGCTTTAAAGCTACGGCCGCTATCTCCAGAGGGTCATTACCAGCCGCGACCAGGGTCTCTACCATTTCGCGCTCACGCTGATAACGGTCACGTTTAAGCCAGACCGCGACATTACGCAACAACGCGTCTTCGCGATGTTGGATAATTTCCTCAGTTGAAGGCAGCGTGGCCGGGGTAATCTGTTGGCGGGTGTATCGCTCAATTCTTCCTAAACGCCCCCGCTCAGAAGGTGTCGTCAGGGTGATGGCTACGCCGGGCTTCCCCGCGCGCCCGGTACGGCCTACACGATGAACATAAGATTCGGAGTCGTGCGGCATATCAAAGTTGAAGACATGCGAAATATCGTCAATATCCAAACCGCGTGCAGCAACATCGGTGGCTGCTAACACTTTGGTCTGGTTGGCTCGAAAACGATTCAAAACCTGAATTCGTGCGTCCTGACTTAAATCGCCATTCAAGGCTTCCGTTGGGAAACCACGCTGGGACAATTTGCTTGCCAATGAACCGCTGCCAATACGCGTCTTTGTAAAAACAAGCGCGCTACTAACTTCCTCAACTTCTAATAAACGCGTCAGAGCCGCCAGTTTATCTTTTTCGTTGACCAGATAATAGCGCTGTTCTGTGGTTGCCACGGTAAGATGTTCGCGTTCAATCGTAACGGATTGCGGGTCTTGCAGATACTTACCCGCCAGACGGCGGATTCCAGCCGGAAGCGTCGCCGAGAAAAGCGCGGTTTGCCGATTCGCTGGAGTTTCATTCAAAATAGACTCGATATCCTCAATAAAACCCATACTGAGCATTTCGTCCGCTTCATCGAGCACAACGGTGTCCACATGGCTGAGATCAAGCACCTTCCGCCGTATCAAATCCAGCAGACGCCCCGGGGTTCCAACAACGATATCGACCCCCTTCTTGATGCGGCGAGTTTGCCGCTCATAGGGTTGGCCGCCATAAACAGCCAACACGCGCATACCACGGTGTTTGCCATAATCAAAGAAAGCGTTGGCAACTTGCATGGCTAATTCACGCGTGGGCGCCATCACCAGGCATTTTACTTGCTTTTTTTCCTGCACCAAATTATGCAAAACAGGCAACGCAAAAGCAGCGGTTTTGCCGGTCCCGGTTTGAGCTTGCCCGATAATATCCTTACCGGCCAGCATTAATGGGATTATTGCAGATTGAATTGGGGTAGGGGAAACATAGCCAAGCTCGGCTATGGCCTGCTCCAGTTGCGGATGCAGGTTTAAATCACTAAACGTACTATTCACTTTAAACTCCTGTTTCATGATGTTGATCGGCTATTTCAAGCCAGTCCCAGTTGTCTTAGACAGCCAACTCATCCCGAAAACAAGAGCCATCTGTGGCAACAAAAATACTCGACCAAATTTGGCGAGTACTTTTTGGAAAAACTCAAAACACTAAACTTGATAACGTGCTATCCACCTGGATAGACCGAGCGAGTATACCACTCATTCCGATAACGGCAAGCCCCAACTTTATGCATTTTGAATCAGATCGCGATATTTGCTGGCAAATAATGCCGGGGTTCCGCCAGTATGCCAGAAAAGCACGCTCTCATCCGGCGAGAAAAAGCCCTTGCGGATCAGGTCAATCAGCCCGGCAGCGGCGCGCCCGGTATATACCGGGTCTACCAACACGCCTTCATTCTTAGCGAATAGTTGCATCGCCTCGACTTCAAGAGGTCCAGCCATACCATAGCCAGCCCCGATATAATTCGTATTGACGAGAATCTGACTTGGCTCAAAGTGGGTCGGCACGCCCAAGCGAGATACTGTCTCCGAGGTCAGCGCTGCCACCTGCGCCTTTAGGGCTGCTTCCGGCTCATCGACGCTGATGCCCAAAACGCGGCCTTCAAAACCGAGTACATGCGCCCCAGCCACCAGCCCTGCCTGCGTCCCGCCCGAGGATGAAGCAAAGACAATCCAATCGGGAGATATGCCCTGTTCCAATAACTCCTGAAGCGCAAAAGCATAGGCTGCCGCCCCGGTCGAACTGGAGCCGCCATACGGCACCAGATAGGGTTTACGTCCATCACTTTGCGCCTGCTCAAAGGCTATCTGCAAGGTTTGATCGCGCAAGGCTTTCTGTGTCCAGATAATTTGCGCCCCCAGAAGGGTATCCAAAAGAAAATTGGCCGAAAGCTCATCCGGGCGTTCACCGGCCAGTACCAACGTACAGGCCAGCCCCACGCGGGCCGCGGCCGCTGCGGTCTGACGGCAGTGATTGGATTGCGGCGCGCCGGTAGTGAAAACCATCTCAGCGCCTTGCGCCTGAGCTTCGGCGAGTAAAAATTCCAGCTTGCGGGTTTTGTTACCGCCTAAGGCCAGGCCGGTCTGGTCGTCGCGCTTGACCAGCAGCCGCGGCCCACCGAGGTGGGCGCTCAGGCGAGGCAGTTCTTCAACCGGGGTCGGCAAATGGGCTATTTTTAATCGAGGTAAATTTTTCATACAAAGCTCCTGGTAAATCCACAAAGGGCACGAAGATGGGGGGGTTGAATGAAGTTCTTTTATATTCGCATTTCTACTCTATTTCTTCGCGTTCTTTGCGGCTTGGCAGTTCACTCTTCTATCGTATTTTCAACGCGCGCTATCCCGCGACGGCGCATGAGATCCAGAATGCCCGGCAGAGTTTGGGTATAGAGTTTATAGTAGAACGGCTTCACAGGGTAATCCCACGCGCCGAGGGTGCGCGAAACCTCCCCGCCCAGGCCGTGCTTGAAACGAAAGACCCCCCACATCGAATCGGATTCGTCGAAGGTTTCCGGCGCGCCCCACAGATCATATTCACAGCAGCCCATTTCCTTTGCACGGCGCATGGCTTCCCACTGCAAGAGATAATTGGGCATTTTCTTGCGGTGAAGTTCGCGCGACATCCCGTGGATATACCATGAGCGCCCAGCATAACGAAAGAGCATCACCGCGCCAATCGGTTCATCATCCACCTCGGCAATCAACGGATCGAGCATATCTGCATCGAAGAATGTTCCCCACAAAGCCTGATAATAATCTTTACTGCGGATGACAAAGCCATTGCGCGCCGAGGTTTCGGCGTACATGTGGTAGAGCAATTCAAAATCGTCTGCTGTGCCGATGCGCACGTTGACGCCCTTACGAGCCGCGTAGCGGATGTTATAACGCGCTTTCTGCTTCATGCGCGCCAATATCTCATCTTCGGATGCGGTCAAATCGATGAGGACAGTGTTACGGAATTGAATCTGCTCGGCAGAGTAGCGCCAGCCGCGGGCCTGAAGATCACTTTGCAACGCACCGCCCAGGGGGTTCGATTCAGCGTCGGGTTCGCCGGGCACCCCCGAGCCAAGTTCGACATCCGGGTCTATTTTTAGGAAAATCGCCCCGCGTTGACGCGCCAATTCTTGTAGATCATTCAAAACTTGTTTGCGTAAACTGCCATTCCCCCAATCGCGTAGCAACGGCCCTTTAGGCGCATACAACACTCGCAAACGAGCCGCAAATCCGGCAATGGGAATTTCTCGCTGCAAGATCAGGGCAGCGGCATCCGGGTTATGTTCGTCGCCCCAAACGCGATACGAAGGCGTCCAGCCAAAGCACGATTTGATTTCACCCCACTGCCAGGTTTGCAGAATATGAGGCCGGGGGAACGATGCGATGATGGCGTTCCAGGTTTCGGAATTCATGTTTTTAGCTTGCGCACATCCCCCACACGGACGGTCACGCCGATGGTGTCAAGGTGCTCCAAAAAGGCCAGTACATAGCGGCGGGTGGTGTTGAAATGATCGCGCACCTGCGCTACGCTGATTTCGCCCTGGCGCGCCAAAATCGAGCGCACTTCGGCAACCATTTTTTGATAATCTTCTAAGCGAAAAACGACTTCCGCGTTCAGCGGAATTAACTTCCCCAGGTCGATCATGGCGGTGTAAATTTCTTCTCCAACCGCTTCAACGCACTCCTTGACGGACGGCGGGGTATGGGGTTGGGCTTTAAACTTGCGCAACAAAGCATCCACATTTTTTTGCTGCAGCGAAGAGAATTCAACGCGATGCGCCGGGCGCTTAACGACGGGCTGCACACTACTGCCGGGCAAATTGGCGCGCAAGGCTTGTTCGATGAGCTGCCCGGTGCTGGTCAGGTCATTCAGCAGGGCATCAAAAATGCGCGCAGCAACTTTCAAACGGCTTTTGAGTTCTTCGCGCGGCACGCCATGACGCAGGGGGAAATTCTGGTGATAAACCTCAACTTCGCGCAGCGCGCGTTGGCCGATCTGCCCCCAATACGATTGGCTGGTGACGAGTGTGCTGTTATTTTGCAGCGGATCGCCGCCCAGCGAGAGCGCCTGCCCATCGGCCAGCAATTCCTTCCAGGCATCCGCCACAGCCAACTGCTCCAGGCTGGCGCGCGCCAGCACATCTTTGAAAGGCGCAGCCCCCAATGGTAAAAGCGCCTGCAAGAGTACATCCGCCGGGGTTCCGCCAGCCAAAGCCTCAATACGGTCGAGAATTTTCTGGTCGAAGCGTTTGTGACGGCCTTTGGGGTGCGGGTCAATCACCGCCCCCCCGCCGAGTGTCTCGCCGGGGGAAGGGCGGCGCAAAATATAACGGTCGCCGCGCATGGCAGCTACCGATTCGGTCAGTTCTAATTGCAACCAACCTTCTTCGCCGGGGTTGAGCACATCACTGCCCAGCAAGCGCAGACGCGCGATCACCTCAGCCGCGCCAATAAAAAGTTTAACTTCGGTGTTGTGGCGCACCGGTTGGCTGATTTCGTCGAGCAGGCGGATGCTAACATCCAGGCGTCGGGTCGGTTTGTAATCCGAAGGGTGGGCAATCACATTGCCGCGCTGGATTTGATCGACATCTACGCCCGAAATGTTGATGGCGGTACGGCTGCCTGGAACCGCGAGTTGATTCTTCTTTTTATGGGTTTGCAACCCCCGGACGCGGCCGCGCGTGCCCTGGGGCAAGATTTCAACTTCATCCCCAACGTTAATCTGACCATCGGTGAGTGTGCCGGTAACCACGGTGCCAAATCCGGCCACGGTGAAAACGCGGTCTGCTGAGAGGCGGGGACGTCCCAAATCGGGCCGCGGCGGCCTTTCAGCCAGCACACCTTCGAGGGCAGCTAATAGCTCCGGGAGGCCATCCCCACGATGAGCCGAGACACGCACCAGAGGCGCTGAATCCAGCACCGTGCCAGCAAGCGTCTCGCGCACTTCGGCTTCGACCAAATCCAGCCAATCGGGGTCATCAATCAAATCCACTTTGCTCAGCACAATCACGCCCCCCTGAATTTGCAATAAATCTAAAATCGCCAGGTGTTCGCGGGTTTGCGGCATAACGCCCTCATCCGCCGCCACCACAAAGAGGGCCGCGTCAATAGCCCCCACACCCGAAAGCATATTTTCAATAAAATCGCGGTGGCCGGGCACATCTACGATGCCCACGTCGTCGCCATTGGGAAGCGTGAGCCAGGCAAAGCCCAAGACAATCGTTAACCCGCGTGCTTGCTCTTCATGCAAACGGTCAGGGTGCGTCCCGGTGAGCGCCTCAATTAAGGCCGATTTTCCGTGATCAACGTGGCCTGCGGTTCCAATTACGCGCATATCTGACCTACAAAGTCCCCTGAAGGCGTTCGTAGTCTACGGCCCAATCGCGCACCACTTCTAAAAGGCCGTGGAGCCGTTTGGCAGAGAATTCGTTCACCTCTTGCAAAAAGTCTTGCATTTCTTGCAGGCCATCTTCAATTAATGTGGCGCGTTCGGTCAGTCGATCAATTCGACGAGTAATGTCGCTCTGCTGCTCATCGTGCGAAAGCAGGTAATTCGTCCAACGTTTTTGATCGTCCGCTTTAAAAGTATTCCACTCCTGGCGGAAACGTTCTTCGGACAAGCGCTGCATTTCGGTGAGTTCGTTGATACGGCGCTCAACTTTCTTGGAAAGTTCGTCAATATTTTCTTGCGCACGCCGCATTTCAAGATGGGCTTGCTCGATATCGCGCAAATAATTTTCAATCTCGCCCGACTGTGATTCGATAATTTCGAAGCGGGAGGCCCAGCTTTTCCAGCTTTTTTCGCGCTCCGCTTCAGTAGAGGTGTGTTTTTCGATAAAAGCAGCCTGGGTTTCTGTAATTTCGCGTTCGAGCGCGGCGACTTCTTTCAAACGCGATTCAATGCGGCGAAATTCGGCGTCGAAAACATCAAATCGACCGCGATACTCATCAGAGCGTTTGCGTAACGCAGTAACTTCACCCTGAAGATCGGTGAGGCGTTGGGTGTCTTGGCGGCGGCCATCTTCGATGACGCGATAAGAACGGGTTTGATCCTCGGCTTGCATATGAATTTCGTCAAACGCCTGAGATAAATTAGTCATAATTTCAGCCAGACGTTTTTCTTCGGCCTCGCGAGCATCAATACTTTCACGCATGGCAGGTAGCCCTTTTAAAGTTTTCTGCGCATCTGCCAAATTGGCCTCAAGCCCTTGAATATCTGCTCGTAATAATTTCTTAAGTTCGGTTTCCCGTTGTTCAGCTTGTTGTTTTTGTTGAGCAACAAGCTGGGTAAAATCAGCCCGATTGCTGGTCAGTGCATCATCCATACGATCCAGACGCCCCATTGCCGTTTTGATATGAGTCATTTCACTCAACAGGGTTTTATTTTCATGCTCTGCGGCTCTTAATTTGCCTTCCAGCGTAACGACGCGATCTTTGAGTTGCGCAATCGTATTCTTGTCTTTGCGACGCTCATCATCTAACCAGTCGATGCGCTTTTCAAGTTGTGATATGTCCATAGGTGGATTTCTCCGGTTTTGCAGAATTCTTGTAACAATATAAAACACATCTTTGACGTTAGGCGTGTTCAAAAGCCTTAGAGAATTCCGAAAAAGGGGTGTGCGTGGGGGGCGTACGCCCCCCACGCACACCCCTTTTTCGGCCTCTTACTGTTCGAAGCTGAACAGTCATCATTTCTTTATAATTATATTCGCGGGAGAATTATAGCATGAACATTACAGCTCAGGCGGATACCTCGCAGTAAAAAAAATCCGCAAAAAAGAGTGTGCTCGAATACCTGCCCTATGGTACTAAAGGGGCAGTCATTGTTGAGATTGACAAAAGAGCCGGTATAAACCATTGCGGAAACAATCCCATTAGAAACAGGAAGGACACCCCTATCAATAAGATCGCGCGTGGCACAAACAATTGATTAAAATTATCTTCATGCTTCAATTCATCCAAACCCATCACAAAGACCGCCAATGTACGGAATCCGCTGATCATCAAGCTGGCACTGCCCAAAATGCTCAATAAAACAGGCCAGTATTCGGATGTAGCGTATTGTTCCCACAGAATAAGGGCTATGGGGAATCCAGCTAATAATGGCATACCCGCAAGAGAGAACTGAGCAACCACGACAGCGCCAGCGATCATAGGGAAACGGCGTGCTATCCCTTGAACGGATGAAAAGCGCATATCCGACACATGATTTCGTAATAGAGAGAGGGAAACAGCCCAAATCCCCAGAGCAAGGATACGAGGCGCTGAGAAGGCATAAAAGAATTGAATCCCATCATCAATGCTGAGCATCAAAACGATCTGGCCGATCGCAACAAGAAATGTAAAACCCAATATACGTGATAAATTCTTCTGGAAAGCTGTCCATAAGCCACCAATAACGAGCATCGTAATGCCAACAAAGTGGAGCACGGCGCGTATATCAAGCATTTCCTGCAACCAGGGATTACGCGACAGCATACCAGCAATATATATTGTTTCGACGCTCAATAATAGGGATAGAACAAACGTTGTTATATAGGGATGCGCTTTTTCAAAGAGCATTGGAATCCAACTATGAAACGGAAAAAGTCCCAACTGCAACGCAAACCCCAATCCCAACAATACCGCGGCACGCAAAATATCCACAATATTGCCAGAATCAACCTGCACCCCTTCAAGGAACCAACCAGCCATCAAAATCAATAACATACCGATGGTCTGGTAAATCAGAAAACGAACCAGGCCGCGATTGATGCGCTCTCCAACGGTTATGAGCATAAACACGGTGATCAAAACGGCAATTTCATTCAATAATGCAGCAAAGAGTGGCGGTTCTACCGCCAAGGCAGCCATAAAGACAGTTGTTGACAACAATCCTAAGGGGATAAATAAACGTGGCACCCGAATTGCTGCTGTGCCAACAAACCAGAAAACCAACATACTGTAAAAGAACATGATCCTGGGCCGGTCGGTGTTGAAAATCACGAACTGGCGCCCTGCCACCGATAGGTCTGGTTGAATTTTGAATGCCCCCGAACCGACTATGATAACTTCATCCACTTTCAACTGCCAGGCTAAAAGCGCCAAAAAAGCAGCCATGAAAATACTGCTAAAGAAAACCAATCTGCGCTGGCGCGACAATGCAATCATTATGCCGGCAATAACTATGGGAAAAACAATCCAGATTAGCGGCGCGCTCATTCTTCTCTCTCCATAAGAGGGGCTACCCGCAAATACGCGCCCGTAAATGCCAAGCTTAGCGTAATTGCTGCCAGGATCGCATTCACCAGCAGCGAAGTTTCGATTGTGGCGTAGATGATTTCAAAGCCAGCCAGTACGGTCAATAATCCTAATATGCTGCGAATCGGCTGGGCTGTCAGCCCCAGGTGCAGTAATCCCATCCCCATTAGAATCAAACCAGCGCGAATTTGAAAATTAGCCGCCCGCAACGCCCAGCGCGACACTCCAGGAGCTGCCGAAAAAGCGAAAAATAATACCAGCCCAGCCAAGAATATGCGAAATAAAATTCCGCTGAGATACGGCCCCAGCTCATCTTCCCAGGCGTCCACTTGTTCGGCAAGCCCCGCCCCCAACACGGCGGCAGCGATCCACCCGGCGATGAGTTTAATCACCGCGTATTCAAACGGCCAGGAGATCATAATCAAAATGAAAACCGCCACGTATTGCGCGCCTAACGCGCTGATGCTTACACGCCAATCGCGGCTCACCAGAAGCAGAACGGATGTTAGTATAGCCATTGCTACGGCAAAAGGAGCAAGAGATGCAATATTCATCGGCTAACTAGTGCCTCCGCTTTGCTGCATCATGGATACCAGCAATATTAAGATTAGAATTGCCCATAGAATACCCCCCTCGCCCTCAAAGATTTTCGATAGGATGCCAAACCCGCGCGCCAGGGTACGATAAAGCCACCAAAACAATCGATACATCCATTCTAGCGAAAGCACACTACGCAATGTCGAGAAAATTGGCTGCTGAAAAGAGATTCTCCGTAAAGCCAGTAAGACAACAATCCCCACAATGCCAATCACCACAAAGCCAATCCACCAGAAATTGGAACGCAACAATGCATCAGGCTGAAGCGCAGCAGACATCCAGGCAATACCCCAATGATTCATAACAAGTAGTATCAAACCTAAAGGATAGAGTATTTTCATCCAAGGTTCTATATTTTCATTTTCAGGATTACGCCGTCGCGAATGTTGTAAATAGCCCACCAACATCAAAACATGCGAAACTATGAAAGCTGCTAAAAAACCGACATTTAGCTGTCCATATAAACCGACCCCAGGCCATAGCGGCGTATAGGGCAGCGCGGAAATACTCAATAATCCAAATATGGTAATGACAGAGATAGAACGCGACCGGTACGAGGCCAGGAACGAGATTCCACCCACAGATAACAAAGCAATTCCCCAGGCGATACTCGCCGCAGGCATGTTGCGAACTGCAGCTACAAGAGAAAACGTTGCCAGACCTAAAATCCAGAATGGCCGCCCATCCAATTCGTCTTTGGCCTGAATCCAGGCAAAACCGCTATATAAAGCGGCCAGCACAGCCACCACTAATAAATAGGGTTGCCAGCTTACTGGAACACCAACAACGGCGAGGCGCGCCAGTAAGGTCAGGCTGCTGGCAACAGAAGCCAGCCGAACCATTGTCCCCAGACCGCGGCGCAACGGCGGTTCCTGAAAGAAAGGCTGGTGCGGGGGCAACACACCCAGGCGCAACCCCACCGCCAACAGCAAAATCCCACTGATATCGGCGGGGATATTTTTAAATGTGAGATATTCTCCACGCACCTGAGCTACCATCGCCGCGGCTAGTAAAATAAAAACCCCCATTTGTCGAACCGAAAACGTAATAATCACACGCTCACGCTGCTGGCTATGCGACACGCGCTGTAATAGCATCACCATTTCAGCCAAATCCATCATCGTCCAGGCAAGCATCAGGGTAAGTGGGTTTTCTGCCAACACCGCCAGCAGGCTTAGTCCGGCAATTCCTAGCGTAGCAGCCCAAGCCTGCGAGTCAATATTCTCCACTTGAATAATATCAGTCAGCAGAATCGCCAGGGGATACACAGCTAATACCGCTGCATACGTCCAGGAAATTTCATCCAGCAGCAAAGTTGGCGTAAACATAAATAAGGTATCGGGCTGCCAGCGCATCAACACAATTTGAATGGGAAATTGCACGCGTGAAAACATCACCAACACCCAGACAGCCAATGCAGAGCCTAGCGCTAAAAACCAAAGATACCCGGCACGGAGTTTGGTATTCTCCAGCACCAGCAGCACAAGTGGAATAATGAAAAGAAGTAATAAGGCAATCAGTAATAGCATGGGATTTCAGATAACACAGAATAATAGCCTACCGGCAACATCTCGGCAAGTGCGCTACGATGATATTTTCTCCACTCCGGTTGTATCCATTTTGGCGAGCATTTCAATCACGCTTGCGCCCAACCGCGGGTGTCGAAACTCAGGGGCTAAATCGGCCAGGGGGACAAGCACAAAGGCGCGCTCGTGCAGGCGCGCGTGAGGAATAGTCAGATTTTCGTATGAAATAACCTCATGACCGTAAAAAAGAATATCCAAATCAATTTGACGGGGGCCATAACGGATGGATGGCTCGCGTCCCAGACGATTTTCGAGTTCTTTGAGATAGTGTAATAATTCCAATGGGGATAACTCGGTCTCGACGTGGACGACCTGATTCAAAAAAGCGGGTTGGTCACTGACCCCCCAGGGAGGTGTCTCATACACCGGGGAAGCAGCAACCAACTTTACAGTCGGCGGCAGCGCGTCCCGCGCGGCTTGCAGATTCAGCGCCCGATCCCCCAAATTGGTTCCCAATGCCAGGTAGATTGATTTTTGCATAGCTTAAAGATACCATAACCGCGCGCAAGATTGTCAAAATTTGTGCGGCAGACTACAATAGCCATAATCCAAAACTGAATTCCAGAATGCGTGATCGAATAGGAAAAACTATGGCTCAGGCAACTTTTCACTTTCCAAAAGGATTTCTCTGGGGAACCGCGACGGCTTCACATCAGGTAGAAGGCAATAACACCAATAACAACTGGCATTACTGGGAGCAAGAAGGCCATGTTGTTGAGGGGCATTCGTGTGGTCTGGCCTGCGATTGGTGGGGCGGACGCTGGCGAGAAGATTTTGACCGCGCCGCCGAGGCTGGGCATAACACCCATCGCTTGTCCATTGAATGGAGCCGCGTGCAGCCTGCGGTGGATCGCTGGAATGAAGATGCACTTGAGCATTATCGGCAGATGTTGCGCGGACTGAAAGAGCGCGGTATGACCCCCATGGTAACGCTACACCATTTTAGCGATCCTTTATGGCTGATGCATTTCGGCGGCTGGGAATATGAGAAAGTGGTTGCTTATTTCGAGGCCTATGTGCGCAAAGTTGTTGACGCGTTGGGCGATTATGTAAACCTCTGGTGTACGATTAACGAGCCCAATGTTTACGCTACGATCGGTTATATTTTTGGCGAATTTCCCCCCGGCAAACAGGATATGGGCGCCGCCTTCAAAGTAATGGAAAATCTGGTACGCGGCCACGCAGCAGCTTATCACGCCATTCACGAGTTACAACCTGAGGCGCGCGTCGGAATGGCGGTCAATTATCGCGGTATGTTACCAGCACGCCAATGGATGCCCCCAGACCGCTGGATTGCCGGGTTGCTCTCGCGCCTGTATAACGATTTCTTCCCGCGAGCGGCATCTGATGGGGTTTTGCAGTTCATCGGTCGCCGACAGCGTGTGCCGGAGGCCAAAGGTACGCAGGATTTTCTAGGGATCAATTACTATACGCGCGAACTGGTGGCCTTCAATCTTTTCGCGACGAACGAATTATTCAGCAAACGCTACTACGAGCCCGGCGCCGAGGTCAGTCCAACGGGGTTTATTGCCAACCAGCCGGAGGGTTTTTATCAGGCGCTACATTGGGGTTTACAGTATAAGGTACCGATCTTCGTGACCGAAAACGGTGTAGAAGACCCCGAAGATGCGATGCGCCGCCGCTATTTAATCCAGCATGTTCATCAACTCTGGCGAGGCATCAATTTCAACTGGCCCATCGAGGGATACTATCACTGGAGCCTGGTGGACAACTTCGAGTGGGAGCGCGGCTGGACACAGCGCTTTGGACTATGGGAACTGGATATCGAGACCCAGGCACGACGCAAACGCCCCAGCGCCGATCTCTACGCAGCCATCTGTTCACAAAATGCGCTCTCATCAGAGATGGTCGCGGAATTCGCTCCAGGGCTTTCAGAAATCCTATTCCCAGGGTAGCGTTTATGGTATAATGCCGCCCGCTGAAAGGGGATCACAATCACAAAAAAATATGGAGAGGTCGCATAGTCTGGCCTAGTGCGCGCGCCTGGAGAGCGCGTATACCGCAAGGTATCGAGGGTTCGAATCCCTCCCTCTCCGCCAGAAGAAGTCCGAAAAAGGCATAGAGTAAAAAATTCTCTATGCCTTTTTTCGGACTATTTTTATCGGGGCGATCATCCCCAAATACAGTAGCACTGCAATTTCATTCATCAAGCCACCCCACACGCGCGCCCAGCCCCAGCCAAGCATTTCACCTCCCAATCTCAGTATCAACGAAGCATGGAGCAAAATCAGCGGGAGATAGAAATAGGACTTATAGTCAATATCGAAACCCAATACAGCCGGGAAAATAATCGGCGCGTGGCCGAAGACCATCACAAATACAAAGCCCAAAAAGATGGCGTGCAGCATCGTATCGTAAATAGGTCCGGCCTGCAAACCGCCATATATTAGGCCGACAACACCCGATACCCCCAGCCAGACATAACCACTGAGTAAGCAAACGGCAATAAAACGCGTCAGGCCAGTTTGTTTGACAGTCCGGCGCGCAATATCATATAACAGTAGCCAAAGCGCCAGGCCAATCATTCCTACCCCTGTGATGCGGACTCCTAAATCCCAGGCAGGGAGCAGCACCAGTAAACCAGCCACATAAATCAATGTCACAACTGCAAAGCCAATCTGCCGACGACGCGAAAGTTGAACCATGCGGCTCAATTCCAGGCGCTCACCAGCAATCGTCAGGATGAGAAAAGCGGCCCACCACAGTACAAATTGATGCACCGGCCAGCCCAGCAACCACAGCAGATTGCCAATAAACAAAGCCAATGCGCCTCCGGCCATGACCACGGTATATCCAGCCCAGTGTTGTTGAAGCACAACCACAAAGATCAACACCAGCCATACACTCCCCAATGTAATCAACACTGGCCCGGCCAATCCATCCACACCAAAGGCTACTAACAAACCACCCAGACCGCTCATCAACGGGCTTAGATACGTCCAGCGTTTGCCCATCGCAACGGCACGTTCCAGACTTATCAGCGTCCCAAAGAAGCCCGCCACCATCAAGGGGCCGTGGTTAAGCGCGAGGGTAGGTTGAAGTGCGGGCAAACGCCACCCCAAACGAATCAACCCAGCCCAGGCCGCGGCGGTCAAGATCACCAGCGCAATTAGCATCAAGGGAAGACGATATAAGTTTGTTTTCATCATGCGCCTTGTATTACAACAGCAGCAAGAGCATCACCAGACGCTCCTTAGCAACAATACTATGGGGGAGATGGGGTTGCATATGAACCCAGGTTCCCGCTCTGGCAAGCTTTTTCTCATCGCCCAGAGTCAAGTCGGCCTGGCCTTCCAAAAAATGCAAAATTGCAGGTCGTGCGGCAGTATGCTCCGAAAGTTCTTGCCCTGGCGCAAATCCGAACAAGATCGCTTTTATTTCATCATTCTCATAATATGTGCGGCTGACGATACTATCAGCGGGAATTTCGTTCAACAGCGCACGCAGGTCTTCAGTATAAAAAAATGGATTCATCATCGATACTCCTGTAGACAAAATAGTAAATGATCACCACGAAGGGCAGAAGCTACACATCGGAAAGAAAAAACTATCTTTTATTTGTGCTCGGTCAATTCCACCCAAGCTGTTTTTTTGCATCCGCTGACAATCGATCCGGCGTCCAGGGCGGCTTCCACACCAACTCAATCGTCATTGCGCCAAGCTCCGGGAACGTGCTCCGCAGTATTTTATCCATATTACGCGTAATCACACCATGCAGGGGGCAAGTTGGGGAGGTCATGGTAATCTGGATATACACTTCTTCGGGCTTTATCTCAACCGAATACACCAGCCCCATATCAACGATATTGATACCAACCTCGGGGTCCATCACGCTTCGTAGCGTGTCCAAAATTTGATCTTCTGTCATAGATTATCTTTCCGATGAAGGTGTATTGTCGCGAAGGGCTGCGTTTAATTCTGTCAGAATTTTATCCGGAGAATATCCATAATTCAATAAAACATCTTTTAGCGTATCAAATTCTGAAAGCTGGCAGCCTACACAGGTCATACGATATTTAAGAAATACCTTTACAGTTTGTGGCCATGTACTCATAATATCGGCGACGAACATACCCAAGTTTATCATGCCATCATTCATTTTATACCCTACAGAAAAAATGTGCGCAGTCGTAATCTGCGCACATTTTTTTTGATTCTAGCAATCTTTAATATTTCTAGTAAATATCATGAATCGTGTTATAGACATTGAACTTGCCCGTTGGGGTGACGAGATCGGGGATACGGGCAACCTCTTCCAGCGTAGCATCATCGTAAATCACAATCTCACCAGTCTTGCCCGGGATATCCGCCGTTCCCCACACGCTGACCCACACTTCGGTGCCATCCATATTATATTCAAAATGCACCGCGCGCCCATAATCGGCCACTTCCCAACACTTATGGGTTTCGGTGGGATTTGCCTTGGCAATCACACAGATCGTGCGCTGAATGGCTTCGTCCGAGTTCAAGACATGATCTACCCATATCCATTGACTGTTGGGATGTGTTTTGATAAACAAACCACCCCCGCCCAGCAATGGAATATTGCGTACGACCTGCCAGGCGCTATCAGGGTTGTTTTCGGGGTCTGTGCCAATGGCAATCAGCGAACCTTCGCCCAGATGGGATGTGCTCCACACTGGCCCAAATTCAGGGTCAATCCAGTTGGCGCCACGCCCAGGATGCGGCACTGCCGGAGTACCCACAAGAGCTTCCAGATCACCGTCCAAGGCATCAATTACTACAATCGTATTCGCCTGATTCGCCGCCACCATGAAATAGCGTTTTGTCGAATCCCAGCCGCCATCATGCAAGAATCGCTCTCCTTCAATCATCTTGATCGAAGGATTAACAGGGTCAGCATAGTTCACCATCCAAACCTGACCGGTTTCTTTAACATTGATAATCCATTCCGGTTTGAAGTGCGAGGCGACAATGCTGGCAACTCGCGGTTCAGGATGATATTCCTCAGTGTCATAAGTGTAACTACGGGTGCTAACTACCTTGAAGGGTTCAAGCGTCTCGCCATCCATCATAACAAAGTGCGGCGGCCAGTAGCAACCCACTACAGCATATTTATCGGTGAAATCACCCTCTTCGCCATTATATTTACTGGTTTCAACGGAGCGGGCATCATAGCAGGTTTGCACTTCGGCAACTTTGTCGGGGACTTCCATCCACAGATCGATCAGAGCCAGTTTGCCATCACGTCCGATGGTAAATACATACCGCCCTGTCGCCGACATACGCGAGATATGAACGGCATAACCGGTATTAACGTAGTTTACAACTTCATAGGTATCACCATCAATAATCGCCACCTGCCCCGCGTCACGCAAGGTCACAGCGAAGAAGTTCTCCCAATTGCGATTGTGCTGCGGCGAAGTTGGACGATCTTCTGGCTCCACGAACACTTTCCAGGTCGCCAGCATTTGCTCCAAAGACATTTCGGGCGGCTGCGGCGGCTCGTTCTGGATAAATCTTGCCATCAAATCAGTTTCTTCTTCCGTTAGTGTGCCTTGTTTTCCCCAGTCGGGCATACCGCGCGGCGTACCGTTGAATATGATCGAAGCCAGCGCAGTTGTGCCTTGCGGCAAAGTTTTATCGGGCGTCAATGCCGGGCCTGTAGCGCCATTACGCAGCACACCGTGGCAACCCGCACAACGCTCAAAGAATATTTGCGTGGCATGATCAAACTCGTCTTCAGACAGGGTCGGCACCACCATAGCAATGCCTACATCGCCCACATCGCCCATCACCGACACACCTTCTGGAAGACTCGCCAGATACTGAACAATGAGATTGATCTGTTTTTTCGACAACAAATCATCGAATGTTGCCGGCATCTGCCCGGGTTGGCAAGGGCCAGCCGGACAATCTGTCGGGATGTAGGCATCTGGCTCCAAGACAGCTTCACGCAAGAAATCTTCAGTGGTCTCAGCGGTGCCGGTATAATCCGCGGCCAGGATGCGTTCGGCAGCCACAACACCTGCGTGAGAAAGGTCTGGGCCAATCGCCCCCTTCGCATTCGGAATACCCGGGATCACGTGGCACGCGATGCACCCACCGCTCTGAAAGGCAATGACAACTTCTTCCGGGTCAAGTTCACCCGAAGACGAGCTACATGCGCTGACAAAAACACCTAAACTAAATATGAAAATTAAAATAAAAAGATATTTTTTCACGGCAAAAACCTCCAGTAGAGTTTGTATTTTAAAAGCTTCTATCATTCTACTGAAGCCAGGTTACTTTGTCTTTGCGCTAGCGCAATATTCGGATCAAATCAGGCCGATTAGCAGCATTACACCCCTAGAGATCACAAATATCATCATCCACTTTGCCTGGCCCCTCAACAGAAGGAATATCTTCTGCGATAACTACCAATCCATGCGGAGCCAGAATTGTCACTTGCTGACGCTTGCTATCCACAATTCCTCGTAATGACCATTCTTTCAGTACCCGGCTGACTGTGTACATGGTTGTGCCCGTCATTTCAGCCAAATCTTGCCGGGAGAGCGGCAAATCGATCACTACGCCCGCATCTATTTTTCGCCCCGATTGACGCGCCAGCCGTAAAACGGCTCGCGCAATACGCTGCTCTACTTGTTGCGTAGATAATTCGCGCACACGGTTCTGAAACTCGCGAATTTGCCCCGCCATGATCCGCATCGCATTTAACGCGATGCGCGGTGAATCTTCCATCAATTGATTCAATGTTTTGCGGTCCCACACCAACGCCCTGCACTTCCCCACCGCTTGCGCCGAAACCGGATAGCTCATGCGCTTCAGTACCGCAATTATGCCAAACACGCGGCCTGGGATCAGATACCCCAATATCACCTGCTGCCCATGCACAGTAACCTGTGCCAGTTTTACTTTGCCTTCAATCAACACGAACGCTGCTTCGGCAGGGTCTTCTTCCATGAAAAAAAACGCGTCTGCATTCAATGGCTTACAGCTTGCCGCATTCAGTACCCGATCAAATTCTGCTTCAGAAAGTCCGTTGAAAATTGCAGCGCTGCGGGCGTAGTTTCTCTCGGTTACAGTGAGTTGCATGGCTTTATTCTAATCGAAAAATCAGGTATGATCATAGATGAAGTTGACAATCAGGAGGTGCGCGGTGAAAGCAAAACTTTTCACACAATTCATGCTTCTTTTGGTGATGGTCTTCACGCCAGCCTGTAACGGGGATGGCGGACTGGTGGGGATTCATTTTAAAAACGGGGTGGAATGTCTCGGTGAGGAGGCGCAGCCGTTGCCCGGTGAGGTGATCTTTGTCTCGCCCGAAGGTGTTGACGCCAACCCCGGGACAATTGATTCCCCCTTGGGGACGCTGGCCGTGGCGATGTGCAATCTACGACCGGGGCAAATCTTGGAGATTCTACCAGGGGAGTATCGCGAATCTGTCATACTGGGGGATTTCGGAGACAGCACCAAACCAATTATCATTCGCGCCCACACCGAGGGAGTCAGCCGCCCTGTGCTAGAGGGCGAATCGAAACGCACAATGGGCATCGCCCTGGTAGAAAGTGAAAATATCATCATCGAAGGTCTGGAATTCCGAAACTATACCGATGAGGGGCTGCTGGTGCTGTTGGGTTCCGACATCACAATCAGAGATAATAAATTCTTCGCCAACGGGCGTGCATCCACAGACCCCGATCATGATGGCGAGGGTTTTGGTGTGAATGTGCTGGGTGCGCAAAATATTCTCATTGAAGGCAATGAATCGGCTAATAACGGACCCAACCAGGAACGCTGGGAGGAGTTCACCCTGGGAACGGGGATTAACACCTATGGCAATACCCGCGTCATCATTCGCGAGAATTACGTGCATGATACCGTCGGCGGCGGGATTCTGGTAGAAGACAGCGTTGACATCCTGGTCGAAAACAATCGCATTGAGGATAACGAACTCGATGCCAATGGCGACTACTGGGATGGCGGCATCTGGGTGGATGGCGGGCATACTATCACTCTGCGCGGCAATCAGATTGCCAATAATCATGGGCCCGGGATTGTGCTCAGCGATGAGGATGTGCAATACCCCAACGATTCATTTGGCTATGTGGTTGAGGAAAATGTGCTTCGCAGTAATATTGTCGGGATTTCAATCTGGAATTGGGGACAGTGCCCTATTGAAGATAAAAGCATCATCCAATTGAAAGACAATCAATTTGATGGGAATGCAGAAGGCGAAACCTGGTGTGAGGCCTGGGAGTGCGGCGAGGGTCAGCCGTGTGATTGAACTAGCGCAGCTCTTCAAGCAGCGGATCGTTGGCCACCGAGGTCATTCCAGCATCCGATAACTGTACTCGCAAGCACTTAATGGCTTTCTTCAACTCGGCCATACGCACTTCACTTCCGGCCATCAGGTTGACCATGCGGTGTAGTTCTTCGGTGCGCTTTTCTAATTCCGTAGCATGGTGATTAACTTGTTCAATAAAGGGCATTACAATTTCTTGGCTGAAATGAGCTTCTGATATTTAACCACCTACCAAATCGTATTCGAGAATCCCCCGGCAACCAACACCGGGGGACTTTTAATCTGTTACGGAATTCTACATCCCCGTTGGCACCCAGATATTTTTGACCTGAGTGGCGTGGTGTAAGAAGTCGTGCCCCGCACTCTGTTCATCGTTCAGCCAATCGCGCGGCTGGCCGTAGTTCGTCCAGGTGCGTTTCATATTGGTTGCGGATTCATGCTCCACATGGTAGCTGCCCGCGGCAGTGCCAAAATACCACAACGCGTCCACATCTTCATGCGCCATCAAGGTTTTCGTCAGATGATTGCAATCGCCGGTGACGATATTGACCACGCCGCCAGGTACATCAGAGGTATCCAGTACCTGATAGAAGTCTACAGCGCTCAGGGGGTATTTTTGGCTGGGGATCATGACCACAGTGTTGCCGCGGGCAATCGCCGGAGCCATCAACGAGATGAAACCTAAAAGCGGGTATTCGTCCGGGCAGGCGATACCGATGACACCAACCGGACCATTGACCCCCACCGTGATGCCACGCAGCGTGGTTTCCTGCACACTGCCGCCATATTTGTCGGCCCAAGCAGCGTAGGTAAACAGACGATCCATCGATTTTTCGACTTCAGCGCGGGCTGCTTTTTCGCTTTGCCCGGTCGTTGCGCGCAGGCGAGCAGCAAATTCATCGGCGCGGGCGTGCAGGTTTTCGGCAATGAAGTACAGGATTTGCGCGCGGTTGTGCCCGTGGCGCATCGCCCAGCCGGGTTTGGCGCTATGGGCGGCGTGAGCGGCTTCAACGGCGTTGCGGATGTCTTTGCGATTGCCGTCGCCAACTTGCCCAATGAGTTTGCCTTTCGGATCAAATACCGCGCGGGTATAGGCTCCATCGGGACGTTTTTGCGCCCCGCCGATATACATCTTGGGGGTACGGTCGATGCCGGGGGTGGCTTTGCTGGTTTTCCCTGTGGGGATCAAGGGGTGGGCAGGGGTTGTGCCGCCCCACTCAGTTTCAACATCAAATTCTTCCGCGGGCTGTGGACGCGCTTGCCAGGCCGGGCGTAGATACTCGTACAGACCTTCTTCGCCACCTTCGCGGCCAAAACCGCTCTCACGGTAGCCGCCAAACCCCGAAGCGGCATCGAATAGATTGGTCGAATTGACCCAAACCGAGCCAGCTTTGATCTTGCTGGCAACATCCAGCGCCAGATTGATATTATCGCTCCAGACGCTGGCCGCCAGACCATAGCGGGTGTTGTTCGCCAAGGCGATGGCTTCGGATGGTGAGCGGAAAGTCGTTGAGACCAGCACCGGGCCAAAGATCTCTTCTTGCATAATCTCCGCCGCGGGGTCGAGGCCGGTGATCAATGTGGGGGGGTAGAAACAGCCCTGTTCGGGCAGATCCACCTGGGCGTGGTACACGTCGCCCCCTTCAGCGGCACCAACCTTCACCCACTCGTCGACTGTATCCCACTGCGATTGATGCACAATCGCGCCCATATCAATGGCTTTATCCAGCGGATCGCCAACACGCAATTTATTCATGCGCGCTTTCAAACGGGTAAGGAAGTCTTCGGCGATATTCTCTTGCACCAACAGGCGTGAACCGGCACAGCAAACCTGCCCCTGATTGAACCAGATGGCATCGACCACGCCTTCGATAGCTCCATCCAGATCGGCATCATCAAAGACCAGGAACGGCGACTTGCCGCCCAGTTCCAGTGATATTTTCTTGCCCGTGCCTGCCGTCTGGCGGCGCAGGATGCGGCCAACATCAGTTGAACCGGTGAAGGCAATTTTATCGACATCGGGATGTTCGACGAGCATACTGCCCGCCTTGCTACTGCCTGTGACCACATTGACGACACCGGGCGGCAGGCCCGATTCGGCGACGATTTCGGCAAATAGCAGCGCCGAAAGCCGGGTGTACGAAGCTGGTTTGAGCACTACGGTGTTGCCCAGCGCAATCGCCGGGGCAATCTTCCAGGCTAGCATGAGCAACGGGAAATTCCAGGGGATAATTTGGCCGATGACACCTACCGATTGGTAGTCGCGCAGTTCTTTCTCCATAAGCTGCGCCCAGCCTGCATGGTAGTAAAAGTGGCGCGCCAACAGGGGCACATCAATATCGCGTGATTCACGAATCGGTTTGCCATTATCCATACTTTCGAGTACCGCCAGCAAGCGATGGTGTTTTTGAATATTGCGGGCGATGGCATACATATAGCGGGCGCGCGCTACCCCCGGAGTCTGACTCCAGGTTGTGTAGGCTTTGCGCGCCGCGGCGACGGCGGCATCGACCTCAGATTGACCAGCTTGCATGGTATCGGCCAGTTTTTCGCCGGTTGCCGGATTGTAGCTGGGGTAATAATCAGCCCCTTCGGAGGTCAGCCATTGATTGTTGATGAATAGACCAAATTTCCGCTCATGGTCATCCAACCATTGGTTGACCGCGGCTGGCGATTCGGGAGCAGGACCATAAGCCATTGTTTCAAATACCTCTTTGAGTTCCATAAATGCGTACTCCTATCCTAGCCCATCGGCATGTGGTGGCGGGCGGCGTAGCGTCCGGTGACATAATGCGAAAGTTGGCGTTCAAGATCCGTCAGCAGACTGCTGGCGCCAAAGCGGAACAGGTCTGGTTTGAGCCAATCGTTGCCGAGTTCTTCTTTCATCAGAAATTGCCAGGCCAGCGCCTGCTTGGCGGTTTGGATGCCTCCAGCGGGCTTAAAACCGATCTTGTAGCCGGTGCGCTCCAGATAATCACGTGCCGCGCGAACCATCACCAGGCTGTTTTCGAGCGTGGCGTTGACGCCTTCTTTGCCCGTGGATGTTTTGATAAAATCGGCGCCTGCCATCATGGCGACCATGCTGGCGCGATAGACTTGCTGCAAGGTGGCCAGATCGCCAACCCCCAAAATGGCTTTTATATGCGCTTCACCGCACGCGGCGCGGAACTGTTGAATCTCATCATAGAGCGCGGCCCAATTTCCGGTCAGCACATGATGACGGGTGATGACAATATCAATCTCATGCGCGCCATCGACCACCGCCTGCTCGATTTCAGCGATTCGCTGCGGCAGCGGAGTCAGGCCGGTGGGGAATCCGGTTGCCACAGAAGCAACCGGGATTTGTGTGCCGTCCAAGGCCTCGACAGCATAAGGCACCATCGCCGGGTACACACACACAGCCCCGGTGGTGATATTCATATCTTCGACGCCTAACGCTTTGATCAAATCAGGGCGCAAGGGTTGACGCGCTTTGGCACACAGGCGGCGCACACGCCCCGGGGAATCATCACCGGCCAGGGTGGTCAAGTCGATACAGGTGACTGCGCGCAATAACCAGGCCGCCTGCCAGGTTTTCTTCACCGAGCGGCGCGTGGGCAGCGTGGCTGTACGCCGCTCTACCGCGCTGCGATTGACCTGTGTCCCAGTGATCCAGTCTAAATCCAGCTTTACGCCGGGGTTACGTTCATGTTCTGTTACCATACACTACAATCCTTTGTGATAGTGCTTTCATTTGTAAAAACAAGAACTCTCATGTCTTTTGCAGGGCTTAGGCACTTTCGCAAAAGACACTTCTATTTTCGGTATATTTTTCATCGTTTTGCGCAAGTCCTATCCTATCTATTATATCGGGGAAATCATCTTACCCGCAATCCAGCTTCGGCCAGAATCGAAACAAGCCAACTATATAAAGCTGGCTTGTTTCGTCTTGACACAATCGCATTATCCAGGCTCACTGCTGGCGGCATCTAGAAGAAGAAAAATTACTCGACTGTCACCGATTTGGCTAAATTACGCGGCTGATCCACATCCAGGCCGCGCAAAGCTGCGATATGGTAGGCTAGCATTTGCAGCGGAATCACGGTGGTCACCGGGCTGAGCATCCAGGGGGTTTCGGGTACCCAAAGCACCTGATCCGCCACCGGGGGAATAAGTTCATCGCCTTCAGTCGCCACGGCAATCACGCGCCCCCCGCGGGCTTTGGATTGCTCAATCTGGCTGAACATCTTTTCATACCACGGGTCGCGCGGCGCAATCACCACCACCGGCATCTCGCTGTCAATCAGCGCAATCGGGCCGTGCTTCATCTCGCCCGCCGGATACCCTTCGGCGTGGATATAGGATATTTCTTTGAGTTTCAAAGCGCCTTCATAGGCTGTGGGCATATTAATGCCGCGCCCCAAATAAAGCGCGTGACGCGCGTCAACCAGCGCCTGAGCCACTTTTTCAACCTGCGCTTCCCGATCCAGGCATTTTCCGGCCAGATCGGGGATCAGGCGTAAATCCGCGACCAATTTTTTGCGCGTGTCCGCATCGATCACGCCGCGTAAATCGGCCAATAGAATTGCCAGCATATACAAATCGACCAGGGGCGCGGTATAGGCTTTCGTCGAGGCTACGCCGATCTCTGGGCCGGTTTGCATCGAGATAAAGCCATCAGCGATGCGCATGGCCTGTGAGCCAATCGCATTCACAATCGACCATAAAATAGCCCCATTTTTGCGGCCTTCTTCCATCGCCGCCAGCGTATCCGCCGTCTCGCCCGATTGGCTGATCGCCAGCACGACATCATCCGGCCCGACAATCGGCTCACTATAGCGAAACTCCGAGCCAATTTCTACATCAACGGGCACGCGGGCGATGCGCTCGATGAGTACTTTGCCAACCATCCCGGCATAAGCCGCCGTTCCACAGGCGGTAATCACAATTTTATTGATTCGGCGCGCCAACTCCGGGGTCAGATTGAGATCGGGCAGGCGGATGCGCCCGGCCTCAAAATCAACCCGACCAGCGATCGTATCGGTGAGCGAACGCACCTGCTCGTGGATTTCTTTGTGCATGAAATGGCGGTATTCGCCCTTTTCAGCGGATACCGGATCCCAGGGGACATTCTGCACATCCAGGGGGAGCGGCAGCCCCTCCAAGGTGGTGATCTGTGCTCCCTGGCGCGTGACCACCGCCATCTGGCGTGATTCCAGAAAAATCATACGCCGCGTGTGCTCCAAAATTGCGGGTAGGTCTGAGGCCACGTAGGTCTCCCCTTCGCCCAGGCCAATCACGACACCGCCAGCATTGCCAATGCGCGCGGCAACAATCTTGTCTGGTTCCAGCCGAGACATGACAACTACGCCATGCGCCCCGCGCAAATGATTGAGTGATTTACGCACAGCTTCGGTAATACCATGTTCTGCGGAGAGATACCGCTCGACGAGATGAACGATGACCTCCGTATCGGTATCTGACTTAAATTCAACCCCTTCGGCTTCCAACTCGCTACGCAATTCGATGAAATTCTCAACGATGCCATTATGCACCAGCACCACATCGCCGGTCATACCCATGTGCGGGTGGGCATTGCGAGCATTGGGTTCGCCGTGGGTAGCCCAGCGCGTATGCCCAATGCCGATATTGCCATGCAAAGGGGCTTCTCCCACCAACGCAGTCAGCCGCGCCAATTTGCCAGCATCGCGGCGCACTTCGATCTGATTGTCCTGCAAAACGGCTAACCCCGCGGAGTCATAGCCGCGGTATTCCAGCCGTTTAAGGCCGCTCAAGATGATAGGGGTAGCATCTTGCGGGCCAATATATCCAACGATTCCACACATAGGGTTCCTCCGTATCCGTTATCAGTGAGTAGTATACAGTATCCAATGGACACCAAAACAACTTGCTGTCACCGGATACTGAAAGCTGATCACTGAAATCGCCACTCGCCGCGGCTTTGTCGCTTCGGTTACCCAAAGATTTTTTTACGGCGTTCGTTGGAGGGAAAGGATAACGGGCTGTGGCACTCCCGGAGGGCTTCCGCTGATCTTTCGATTTTCCCCCGACTCTCGCCGGGGTTAGCCCCATCTTGCAATGGGGAACCCTCATCCTCGTCAACCAAGTTCGACCAATGATAATCTCGATGAGAAACAATTATCTGGCGAACTTGGTCCATGCGCTGTCTTTCCCTACTCGAATGTAGGCGCGAATTATACCCAGAGAATGGCAACTCGCAAAGGGATGTGAGAGTTGCAGACAGGGCTACAACACCTACTCAAGATGTCTATGCGCAATTTGATCCACATCTGGTTCTCATCCCTTATTAGCACTTAATTCACAAAGCTTGGTATAATCGCCCCAGTATTTCGGGAAATTTCCCCTAAAAAGCAAGGAGCCTAAGTTGGCATTTAATCCACTCAACTGGCTACTCGGATTCTTTTCGCTAGATATTGGCATTGATCTGGGTACTGCCAATACTATGGTCAATGTTAGCGGAAAAGGGATTGTAATTAGCGAACCTTCGTGGGTGGCGATCGACAAACGCACCCGTGAGCCGTTAGCGATTGGCGCAGAAGCAAAAGAAATGGTTGGCCGAACTCCGGCGAACGTACTCACCGTTCGTCCAGTTCGTGATGGTGTAATTTCAGAGTTCGAGATCACTCAGGCTATGCTGGAATATTTTATTGGTAAAGTGCACCAGCAAAGCATTGTACCGGTTCCCCGCCCCAGGGTGGTGATCGGTATTCCCGCGGGCGTCACCAAAGTTGAAAAGCGCGCCGTCTACGATGCCGCAATTTCAGCTGGCGCGCGCGAAGTCTACCTGATTGAAGAGCCGGTAGCCGCGGCCTTGGGTGCCGGTTTGCCAATTAGCGAAACACGCGGCAGCATGGTGGTCGATATTGGCGGCGGCACATCCGATGTGGCAATTCTCTCCATGAAAGGCGTGGTTGTATCGCGCTCGCTGCGTGTGGCTGGCGACGAATTGGATGAAGACATCATCCAATATGTGCGAAATAAATATAACCTGCTGATTGGACAGCGTATGGCTGAACATGCAAAAATAGCGGCCGGTTCTGCGTACCATTTACCCAAAGAAAAAACGGTGCGCCTGCGCGGACGCAATTTGCTCTCCGGGCTGCCTGAAGCTATCGAAGTTTCATCAGTTGAATTACGCGAAGCCATGTCGAGTTCGGTACAAATTATTGTTGATACTGTTAAAGATGCGCTGGATGAAGCCCCCCCCGAAATTGTGGCCGATCTGATGGATATGGGCATCTGTATGGCTGGCGGCGGCAGTTTGCTACAGGGCCTGGATGAGCGCCTGACGAGCGAGTTGAATATCCGTGCCTGGGTAGCTGAAGACCCCATGAGTTGTGTAGCCCGCGGTGCCGGCATTGCACTTGAAAATCTCCCCATGTGGAATTCGCTCTTCGTTGGGCTGGGGCGCGACGGCAGAGGATAATTGCCGCTTCGATTATGAACCCCAAATCAAGAATACCGTGGCCAACGATTACACTTTCGTTGATCGCGGTTGGCCTGGTGATATTGGCTTTGGGTGGTTATCTTACACCACTGTCACGGTTGACACTCTCTCCGGTTATCGCTGTGCAAACCTGGGTTTCGGAACGCTTCCAGGCGGTGCAGTTTTATCTGAGTGCGCCGCGCGATGTAGCCCAACTCACCCGTGAAAACGAAGCTCTTAACGCCGAAGTCGCCCATTTACAAACCCAAATTATCGAACTGCAACAACAACTTGGCGAATTTCGTATCTTATCGGCATTGCTTGATTTCGCCCGCGCGTATCCCGAATATCAATACGTTGGTGCCAGCGTTATTGGGCGTGATCCCAGCCCCTTTGTAAAATATATTCATATCAACCGCGGCTCCGATGACGGGTTGCGCCGCGGCATGCCCGTGGTAACGCAACAAGGCCTGGTGGGGCGAATTTCGCAAGTCACGGCTTCGGCTGCGCTTGTGCAATTAATTACCGATCCATCCGTTACTGTGAATGTGCGTCTGGAGCCTACACGCGCTGAAGCAATTCTCTCTGGCTCGATTACCGGCGATATTGGCCTGGATTTGATTCCTCAGGCTGTAACCATTGAACCCGGAGAGTTGGTACTCACCTCGGGGTTGGGTGGCAACTACCCACCTAATATCCTCATCGGGCAAGTCACTGGCGTCCGCAGCCAGGATTATGACCTCTTCCAAAGTGCATCCATGCAACCCGTGGTCGATTTCTCCAACCTGGAAATCGTTCTGGTAATCACCAATTTCCAACCGGTTGATCTTTCCCCACTCATCCCCACGCCTGGCGCACCCTAAAGTTCGGGTATCCCCACTTTTTCAATCCTGCGCCCTTTATCGTCTCCTGCCCCCAAATCATGATTCCTGTACTCGCTGCCTTTCCTGTCTTTGCTCTTTTGGCAATTTTCCAAACCGCGATTGTTAGCCGCATACCGCTACTGCAAGGCAGCGCCGATCTGGTATTATTGGTAATTATCGCCTGGTCGCTGCAAGAACGCGTGCGCACAGCCTGGCACTGGGCCTTGATTGGCAGCGCATTCATCGGGTTGGCATCGGCGCTTAATTTTTATATTCCGTTGATCGGGTATCTTGCTACCACGGCGCTGGCGCTCTTGCTGCGCAGACGCATTTGGCAAACACCGTTATTAGCCATGTTTGCGCTCACATTGCTGGGCACACTTATCAGTCACATCACCACTGCCTTGTCATTGAGCCTTGCCGGGACACCCCTGCCCTGGCTGGAAACTCTGGAGATTATCACCTTGCCCAGCTTGTTTCTAAATATTTTGCTCGCCGCGCCAGTTTATGCGATTGTGCGAGATTTTGCAGGTTGGTTGCATCCAGAAATTATTCAAATATGAACGAATCAGGTATTCTCAAAAATCAAGTCACGGGATGGCGTATTTTAGCGTTTATTATCGCGATTGCGTTGATATTTTCCCTGTATATTGTGCGGCTGGTCAATCTTCAGGTGGTTAGCTACGAAGAGCATATTGCCCTGGCCGAAGAAAACCGCATCAGCGAGATCAGCTTACCCACCCTGCGCGGCGTGATCTACGACCGAAATGGAATTGTGTTGGCACGCAATATCGCTTCATACGATGTCTCAATCCTGCCCGCAGAACTTCCCGATGATCCGGGGGAAATTCAGGAAATCTTTCGCGAACTCTCCGAAATCATTGACGTGCCAGTCAACCAGGGAGAAATCTCTATCGAAACGCCCTATGTACCGTGTGTTTCTGAGCACGGCATTGCTCAACTGGCCGACTATGGCATCACCAGCACGCCCTACCGCACAGTGAAAATCAAGTGCAATGTTGATCGCACGCTGGCAATGATCATCGAAGAAAACGCCGTAGACTGGCCTGGCGTTCTCATTGAAATTGAACCGATACGCGATTATCCGACTGGCTCACTGACCGCATCCATCATCGGTTTTTTGGGCCCCATCTCGGAGGCCACCGAAACCTATTATCGCGAACGCGGCTTCATCCCCAATCGGGACAAGATCGGCTATGCGGGAATTGAAAGTTATTTCGAGACCATTCTGCGCGGCAAGCCGGGCAAACGCGTGGTGGAGGTGGATGTTGCCGGACAAATTGTGCGCGATATTCACCCCCCGATTGCACCCATCCCCGGACAAAATATCACCCTGACCATTGATACGCGCCTGCAAGAAGCTACCGAAGCGGTTTTGCTGGGCGAAATCGGTGGTTGGAACGCATATTTCAATGAGCTAAGAATTACCAGCGGTGTAGCCATTGCCATGAATCCCCAAACCGGGGAAATCCTCTCCATGGTTTCATTCCCGACTTATGAGAATAATCGTATGGCGCGCATTATTCCAGCCTATTATTACCAGCAACTCCTGGCTGATGTGCGCGACCCGCTGCTGAACCATGCGGTGGGCGCCGAACTCCCGGCGGGTTCTGTCTTCAAGCTTTCTACAGCAGTGGGCGCGCTCAACGAGGGGGTGGTTACTGCCGAGCAGGTCATCGATACACCCGGTACGATTGTCATCACCGAGAAATTCAGCCCCAACGACCCCGGTTACCAGCGCGAATTTGTAGACTGGAACCGGGCTGGGTTTGGGCAACTCGATTTTTTGGGCGGCATTTCAAATTCCAGCAACGTTTATTTCTATAAACTCGGTGGTGGCTACAAAGACGAAATCCCCGAAGGTCTTGGTATCTGCCGTTTGGGAACCTATGCCCGCGCCCTGGGTTACGGTTCATACCCTGGCATTGAACTTCCCGACGCATCGGATGGCACCATCCCCGACCCCACCTGGAAGCGTATTGCCCACGGCGAAAACTGGGCGATCGGCGATACCTATATTGCCAGCGTGGGTCAGGGCTTTGTCATTGCTACCCCCTTGCAAGTGCTTATGTCGGCAGCAACCATCGCCAACGACGGCGTGCTTATGCGTCCTACTCTGGTACACGAAATCATCGACGCGAATGGCATAGTAGTACAGAGCTTTGAACCCGATGTTCGTTGGGACATTACCCAAGACCCGGTGATCGATATTTTCAATGAGCCTGTAGAACCGGGGGGGTGTGAAGCCAAACTAACCGGCGAGCAAACCACGGTAGCCCCTTGGGTTGTTCAAAAGGTGCAAGAAGGGATGCGACTGGCTGTAACCCAGGGCACACTTTCCATTGACGCGGTCGGCTTCCAAAAGCTTGATATTGCCGCCGCAGGGAAAACCGGCACCGCCGAATATTGCGATGAATTCGCAGCTGAAAAAAATCTCTGCAAACCGGGCAACTGGCCCACACATGCCTGGACGGTGGCCTACGCACCCTACGACAACCCAGAAATTGCCGTCGTCGCATTCGTTTATAACGGCGGTGAAGGCGCCAGTGTTGCCGGGCCAGTGGTGCGGCGTGTCATCGAAGCGTATTTTGAGCTTAAATCGATTGATGTCGCCCTGGGCACGCCATAGCATATTAGACCTGTTCCTTAAAAAACTGATTGAACAGGCTTACGCCTTCGCAATCAAGATTTCGCGAAAAAGAGTGTGCATTGGGTGCAGCACCCAATGCACACTCTTTTTCGCGACTTTTTCCCGCCGCAAGCGGGGGATGCCAAAATGGTAGTTGTTTGGAAACAACTCTATTCATCATTTATGACCTTATTTTTGCGCAAATACAGCGCATTTCTATTCGATAACGCAAACGCAAGGCATTTCTATTCGGAAATTTGAGCCAAAATGCGGCGCTTGAAAGCCATTTGTTGTATCCTCTGAAAAAAGCTTT
>Ga0233431_1001351_pt1 | contig 43188 bp, 41 predicted proteins | sample SI_118_April2016_FD_179867 | JGI IMG/M metagenome (GOLD analysis project Ga0233431, IMG submission 179867) | Seawater microbial communities from Saanich Inlet, British Columbia, Canada - SI_118_April2016_200_MG | ecosystem: Environmental > Aquatic > Marine > Inlet | place: Canada: British... | reverse complement strand
AGACGCACAAATTGATTCCTGAATTGCTGCTGAATCTCCGGTGAACACTCTCTAATGTTTATCCTATCCATACCTCATCATATCATTTTTGGACCACAAAGTCCTAATATATTTGCCAGGTTAATATAAAAGTAGTCTAAACATTTCAGGGGCATAGTTGCGAGGAATTTGTTAACGATAGAAATCACTGTTTGAAGTGTGGTCTTAACAGGGGAAATCCCTTCAAAAACCAGATAACAAAAGGCTAATCACCAAAGAAATACTGATTTGAGGAGGTCTCTTCCCATGTTCTATGGGAAGAGACCATGAAAGATGCTGTCTATTGAGCTTTTGGTGGAAGTTTCTGGAGATGGTAACCTACGCCAGTCTTGGTGAGTATATGTTTCGGGTTTTTGGGATCGCCCTCGAGCTTGCTTCGCAGTCGGCCAACGTAAACCCTCAAACACTCAGTTTCATTACCATACTCAGCGCCCCACACCCTGGATAAAAGCATCTGATGAGTAAGCACCTTACCTACATTCTGCGCCAGTTCTCTCAAAAGATCGTATTCGGTAGGGCTTAAATTGACTGCTCTGCCATCAACAGTTACCAATCTCTCAGCGAAATTAATCTGCAAATCATCACTGACGTACGTGGCGGTATCAGGTATATTGGCCCCTGACTTGCGTCGCAATACGGCCCGCACGCGCGCCAGCAACTCCTCGATGCCAAAGGGTTTAGTGATGTAATCATCTGCGCCGAGGTTCAGTAGCGTCACCTTATCATTCAACTCGTTCTTGGCAGTGAGCATTATCACCGGCACTTTGGACCATTCCCTGATTCGCCCGCAAACCTCGACTCCATCCATACCGGGCATCATGATGTCCAGAATTACCAAATCAGGCAAAGTCTGCTCCATAGCCTTGAGCGCAGACTCACCATCTTCTGCCATTGTTACATCGAAATTGCGCGCTTTTAGATTGGCGCCTACAAATTTGAGTATTACCGGATCGTCATCCACCAGGAGGACACGTGTATTGTTCATTTTTCGATACCTCCCATAAAAATGGCATTAGAGCATGGTCCTTTTTCGAGCTATTTCTCGAACAAACGCTCCCTGCACATGTAATATCAGTCCAATTGTTGTATTTTGCTTCGCGCCCCTCTTTCGGAGAGGCTTTGATAGACATTGTAACCCTATTATTCTAAAATCTCAACATCTGTGTGCTTCAGAATCCGATTTTCAACCGGAATCGAGCCAATACTATGCCTGCTTGTGATCATCAATAGACTCGAGAATCGGCAAACTAAAGCTGAATCTGGAGCCCTTGTCATCATTGCTTTCCACCCAAATCATCCCATCGTGCGCTTCAACGATTCCTTTGCAGATCGACAATCCCAAACCGGTACCGCCTCTCCTGCGAGCCACACCGCTCTCTAGCCGATAGAACCGGTCAAAGATCTTATCGATGTGTTCATCCTGAATACCAATTCCCTGATCGACAACGTGTACAACAATATTTTTGGCAAGTCTCTCAGCGTCCAGTTGTATACGCGTGCCCTTTTCAGAATAAGCAGCAGCATTTTCTACCAGATTGGTAATAACCTCACCTATTCGTATCTCATCAATATAGATGGCGGGCAAACTTTTTGGCACAGTAGCCTTGAACCGATGGTCCTTCGTTAAAGTTTTTAATTGGCCACGGAGCTGGTTTACGATTGTGGATATCTTGCCTTGCTTCTTTTCCATCTTCATTATGCCCGCTTCCAACTGCGACATATCCATAAGATCCTCAACAATGTGAGTAAGCCTGTCTGATTCGAGATTAATGGTCTTAAGGAAATCCTTCTGCACCTCGGTATCCCACTCAACATCCGGTTGCACCAGAGTACCAGCGATGCCTTTGATGACTGTCAATGGAGTACGCAATTCATGAGATACACTGGCCAGGAGCTCAGTTCTCAATCGATCAAGTTCCTCAAGCGCTTCAGCTCGGGAGGCTTCATCGATCAATTGGGCATTCTCAACAGCAGTGCTGATCTCAAGTCCGATGGTGGTTAGTAGTTCTTGTTCTTCAGAACTGAATGTTCGAGCCCCGTGAGTCATAGCATACATAACTCCGAGAACCTTCCCTCTCGCCTGAAGAGGTACGAACATAATAGATTTAAGCTGCTCCTCGGCTACCATTTTCTGATAAGCCTTCCCGCCTATCAAGTCAGCCAAATCCGGGAAGCATTTTAAAAATATGGGTTTTTCTGACTGAATTACACGTCCTACAATGCTTTCACTGACTTTGAGCCGTGAAAGCGCCTCCAGGAGATCAATGCTAATACCCCGGTGAACTTCCAACTTCGAGGACTTCGCCTCGGTTTCAATTAGAGTAACGCCGACATTTCTGATATTCAAAATATCCAGTACTTTATCTAATACGTTGTTCAGTATCTCTTCAAGCGTTAAAGATTGATTCACAATGCTCGCAACAGCATTCAGGGCATTCAATTCCCGATTGCGTTGCATGACCTCTTCTTCCGAATTCTTCCTCTCCGTCACATCCGTGGCAACCAAATTGACGGCTACAACCTCTCCCCCCTGCCTGACCGGCCCAACACGACATGCATACCACTGAGCAGAGCCATTTGCATCGTTTGCCTGCACTTCGTATTCACCAGCAGCTTCTCCGGTCCGAAACGCTCGATCTACAGCTCGTCGTGTAGCCTCACGATACTCAGGTATTAGATAACGGTAAAAGCTCGTTCCAATAGCCTTCCCGGGAGAAACCCCAACTGCGGTATGGTTAACGAACATAATTATGCCATCACGGTTCACAGTGGTAATGATCTCCGGTACATTTTCAGCAAGAGACCGCCATTTACCCTCAGATTCCCGGAGCGCCTCCTCGGCCTGCTTTCGTTCTGTAATATCGTGGTAATTGCAGACAATTGCTCGAACCCCGGGCTCATCGAGAAGGTTATTCGCAACCCCCTCCACCCAACACCAGGTCCCATCGATACGTTTGAGCCTCACCTCCAGGGATTCAATTGCTCCCAGTGTACTACCAACATGTGCAAATTTGTCTATCACAGCAGGCAGATCATCCGGATGAAGGTATTGATCCATGGAAGTACCTATGACGTCGTTTGGTTTATAACCGGCTATGCGTTCGATAGATGGACTTTGATAGAAAATGGTGCCATCTGGCATCAGTAGCGTAATTGCGTCAGCAGCGTTTTCTATAAGCGCTCGGAACCGTCGTTCGCTATCTCTTAGCCGTTGTTCTGCCTCTTTACGCTCAGTGATGTTCCGTAGAATAACCAGGGCCCCTCCAACCTTGCCATTATTTCTCCGTAAGCTCGTGCTCGCCTCAAAATAAACCATGTGACCATTTTTATGTCTCGTTTCCAATTCAAGCAAGGTCTGGACTTCACCCGATTCCATTGCATCACTAAATTGTTTCACTAACGCGGCCATGTCTTCAGATTCGAGAAAACCTAGCTCAGAGAAACTCTTCCCTTGTATTTCTTCCCGCCGTTTTCCAGATATATCTTCCAGTTTTCGATTTGCACCAACAATTATACCGGATTGATCTACGTAGAGAATAGCATCGTTGGCACTCTCAAATATCTCTTTCAATCTCTCTTGGCTGCCTCTGAGAGCTTCCTCGACACGCTTGCGTTCGGTGATATCCTGAGAAATAACCTGAATAGCGTTTATCTCCCCTCTCGCATCTCTTACAGGTTGCATGCTTGATCTGAGCCAATATCCGCATGAGGAGTACTCCACGAAGTCTTCATATTCTTTCCCCACACGTGATAGGGCGATTTTCCCTATTCTCTTCATAGCAGGAGCAGCTACCCCAGGGACAACATCGTGAAGAGTTTTTCCAACAAAGTCATCTGGCACTCCACCAAGATTCGCAGCTCCGATGGTATTTATTAACAAAAAACGGCCTTCCAAATCATAGTAGGTTATCGGAGTGCCAGCATTTTCAATTATAGCCCGGTACTTCCCTTCACTTTCTTTGAGCGTATCTTCCACTTGCCTACGTTCAGTGTATTCATCGGCCAGTTCCAGCGCAATGGAGATATGTCCGGCAAGATTCCTTACAGAGGGGATAAAAAGCTCGACAAGTCTGGGGGAAGTCATCGTCATGACACCAATGATCTCTCCATGCCGACGTATAGGAGTGATGATCGAAGGTTCCTTACCAATCCCCATAACCTTGACTAACAATCCAGCCAAAGGCTGCGGAAATATCTCATCTAAGATGTCATTGTCAGTAGCCTGTACGGTTTCCCCGTCTTTAGCGACTCTTCTGAAGATACTCGACTTGCTCAAATCGATCTTATACGGGGACGCCACCATCCCGACCGTCTTTTCCATAGCCCTCAACACACCTACACCCAAGGATGATTGAAGAACTTTGAGCGATGAGCCGTTGTCAACTAGCAGAAGGATTGAGGCGACGTAGTGATTTGATTGCGAAAACTCTTCATTAACAACTTTGAAGATTTCAGCCCCATCTCGCAAGCCGTGTATTTTGGTGGATACATTTTCAATGAATTGAATAATTTCTATTAGATCAAGTGTTGATTTGTCCATTCGTCCGCGATATTCCGTTTAGTATTCTTGCGCACAATTACACTATGTCATGAATCAAAGGGATATAATCGCCTCGCGGGAATGAATTCTATGAACAGTCAAGGTATCATTCGCTCACAAGGTAGATTTCCTATTATACAGCATGACCAAGTAGGGTTTATAGCCCTATTTTTGACGGTCTAAATCCAGTGTACACTCAAATTTGACACTATCAATACCCTGAACTACAATCGAGCAGTGGCAATCAGTTATTGCCCAATCGTTCGAAAAGAGGCTATATAGTGTATCAAAAAACCGTCCTGCCAAATGGGCTGCGCATCCTGACCAGCAATATGCCCCATGTCCGCTCGGTGAGCGTTAATGTGTTTATTGGGGCCGGTTCCCGCTACGAATCCGGTGAAAAGTCAGGAATATCTCATTTTGTAGAACATCTTTTATTCAAAGGAACCCAGCAACGGCCAACATCAAATACCATTGCAGAGACCATAGAAGGTATAGGCGGTGTCCTCAATGGTGGTACCGATAAGGAGTTGACCGTCTACTGGATAAAAGCCATGAATTCCCATTTGGAACTGGCTTTGGACGTTCTGGCAGATATGGTCCTCAATTCCAAATTCGATCCGGTTGAAGCTGAAAAAGAGCGCCAGGTCATTATCGAAGAAATCAATATGAGCATGGACTCCCCTCAACAGAGGGTAAACCTGTTAATTGACGAAATCGTTTGGCCGGACCAGCCACTGGGACGAGATGTTGCCGGTAGCAAAGAAACGGTCCTGGCATGTACTCATCAGATGCTGATCGATTACTGGAAATGTCAGTACGGTCCCAGCAACACGGTGGTATCCGTTGCCGGTGATGTACACCATGATGAAGTGGTTACCATCGCAAACCGGCTTTTTGGCGATTGGACGGATGGAAACCCAACCACGTGGTTCCCTGCCCAGAATAATCAGGATATTCCTAGGATAATCGCGGATCATCGGGATACAGAACAATCGCATATATGCCTAGCCCTGAGAGGACCTTCAAGTGAACACCCGGATCGATTTATATTCGATATCATCAATGTCATCCTGGGAGAAGGGATGAGCTGTAGACTCTTCAGAGAGATCCGGGAAAACAAGGGCTTGGCTTACGATATACATAGCTACGTAAGCCATTTCTTTGATTCCGGAGCACTCACCGTTTATGCAGGAGTCGGCCCCAATAATGTCGAAGCGACTATTGGGGCTGTCTTGAACGAACTTTCGCAGCTCAAACATACAACCATCCCTGAATTGGAACTTTCCAAGGCTAAAGAGATGGTTAAAGGCCGACTGGTACTCCGGATGGAAGACAGCAGGAGCGTTTCCGGGTGGATCGCCAGCCAGGAACTTTTGATCCAAAAGATCCGGTCGGTTGAGGAGGTTGTCTCAATAGTCGAAGCTATTACTACTGATGATCTTGTAAGAGTAGCAAACGATCTGTTCCACTCAAAAGGGCTGAGTCTGGCTATTGCCGGGCCAAACATCAACGAGAGCCGGCTTAACGATCTGCTGGCTCTCTAGTATATCCCAATACAAAAGCGGCGGCACTCTTTGGTGCCGCCGCTTCTTTTTACCTCACATACTCACGTCAATAATTCTTGACACCAGTATTGCCTACATCATTCCACCCATTCCACCCATTCCATCCATTCCTCCCGGAGGCATGCCCATCGGCATGCTCTTATCAGGAAGATCGGTAACCATGGCTTCTGTGGTGAGAATCATCACGGACACACTGGCAGCATTCTCCAGTCCACTACGTACAACTTTCGTGGGATCAATGATACCCGCCTCAATCATGTTGACGAAATCGTTATTGGCAGCGTCAAAACCAGTACCTTTCTTGGCTTTCTTGACATGATTGACAACTACTGAACCTTCGTCACCTGAGTTCTCAGCAAGTGTGCGTAGAGGCTCTTCAAGCGCACGCCTGAGGATGTCCACACCGATAGCTTCATCACCTGGGAGTTTGAGTTTGGTCAGCGCAGGGATACAGCTAATGAGTGACACACCGCCACCAGGAACAATACCCTCTTCAACTGCAGCACGAGTAGCAGAAAGAGCATCTTCTACTCGAAGTTTCTTTTCTTTCAGTTCAACTTCAGTGGCAGCTCCGACCTTCAATATCGCAACACCACCAGCTAAACGAGCCAGCCGTTCTTGCAGTTTCTCGCGGTCGAAATCGGAAGTGGTTTCATCGATCTGAGTTCTGATCTGCTTGATCCGAGCAGTGATATCTGCATCCGTGCCTTTACCTTCGACGATGGTGCAGTTATCCTTATCGGCAACCACTCTTCTCGCCCGGCCAAGGTCTTCCACGCCCACTGACTCCAGCTTTCGGCCTACCTCTTCACTTATTACCTGTCCACCGGTCAGGATCGCAATATCCTCAAGCATAGCTTTTCGACGATCACCAAATCCGGGGGCTTTGACAGCCAGGCAATTAATGGTACCGCGCAGCTTGTTAACCACCAGGGTAGCAAGCGGTTCACCATCAACATCCTCAGATAGAATAACAACGTTCTTGCCTACCTGGAGGATTTTTTCCAGAGCCGGAAGAAGATCGGAAATGGCTGATATTTTCTTATCGGTAATGAGAATGTACGGATCTTCAATCACGCTTTCCATGCGGTCCGTGTTGGTGATGAAATAAGGACTGATATAACCACGGTCGAATTTCATTCCCTCAACAAACTCGGTTTCGAATCTAAGGCCTTTACCTTCTTCCACGGTAATCACACCATCTTTACCGACTTTCTCCATTACATCGGCAATGAGATTGCCGATCTCGTCATCCCGGGAAGAAACGGTAGCAATCTGAGCAACTTGCTCTTTGCCTTTCACTTCGGTGGAAATCTTCTTCAGTTCTTCAACAACTGCATCGGTGGCCTTTTGTATGCCACGCTTGAGCGCCATAGGGTTGGTACCGGCAGCAATGTTTTTCATTCCGCCATGGACTATGGCTTGTGCCAGAACGCTGGAACTGGTTGTGCCATCACCACAGGCATCGTTTGTCTTGGTCGCAGCTTCCTTAACCAGTTGGGCTCCCATGTTCTCGAAGGGATCCTCAAGCTCGATTTCCTTAGCGATACTTACGCCATCATCGACTACCGCAGGAGGACCAAACTTCTTGTCCAAAGCCACAGGTCGCCCCTTAGGCCCAAGTGTGACCTTCATGGCGTTGACCATGGCATCTACCCCTCTTATAAGGGAATGTCGTGCATTTTCGCTGTAAATAATCTGTTTTGCCATTGCTGCCCCTCCTATTTGTTCCTCTTGGCCTGAATGTCACTCTCACGAAGGATGAGGTATTCCTCATCATCATATTTCCACTCAGTGCCAGCGTATTTAGCATAGATCACCGTGTCGCCAACTTTGACGTCCATCGGGATACGCTTTCCATCCTCATTCATTCTGCCAGGCCCAGCAGCGACAATTTCGCCTTCCTGTGGTTTTTCCTTGACTGTGTCCGGTAGTAGAATGCCACCCTTGGTCACTTCCTCACGGGTAATCGGTTTCACGACGACCCGATCGGCCAGTGGGATTACTTTTAGAGCCATAACCAACCTCCGTTTTTTATTTTTGGTCTCTTGCATCAATTAGCACTCTCGCTTGGAGAGTGCTAATTACTTTTTACCACACTCATTTTTATTTGTCAAGCGTTGTTCAACCTTTCAAAATCAACCACTTAGGATTGAAAGGTGACCTATGAGGAGCCACTACACTATCGAGGGTTATGCATTTGATGCAAGTGGGCAAAACAAATGAGGGACGACTTAAAAGTCGTCCCTCATTTTTGTACAAAGTCTTAATCTTTTTCGATTCTACATGAAATCGACGAATACCGGTACGAACAGCAGGGAGATCATGCTCATAAGCTTGATCAAGATATTAAGCGATGGTCCGGAGGTGTCCTTAAACGGATCACCAACAGTATCGCCGTTGACCGCTGCTTTATGAGCATCCGAACCTTTTCCACCAAGGTGTCCCTGCTCAATATACTTCTTGGCATTGTCCCAAGAACCGCCGGCATTGGCCATTGTGACCGCTAACAGGAAACCAGTACCGATAGCGCCAATCAACAGTCCGCCCAGCGCCTCAGGGCCAAGGAATGGAACAATACCCACAATGACGGGTACGAGCACAGCCAAAATACCTGGCAGCATCATCGATTTAAGAGCTGCTTTGGTACTCATGTCAACGCACGTGTTGTAGTCTGGTTTGACTCCTGGTTTGCCTTCGAGCAGACCCGGTATCTCACGCCACTGGCGACGAACCTCGTTAACCACACCCATAGCGGCTTTACCAACCGCGTCCATGGTTAAAGCGCTGAACAGACACACCATCATGCCACCAATCAACACACCCATCACAACCTGTGGATCCATAAGGCTCATGCTGAAAGTCTCGTTAACTCCTTCGGCCGCCATCTCATTCTGTATGTCCTGACCAAAAGCAGCCGTCAGGCCAAGAGCCGTCAATGCAGCTGATCCAATGGCAAATCCCTTACCGGTAGCGGCAGTGGTGTTACCCAGTGAATCAAGAGCATCTGTCTTTTCCCTGATCTCAGGGGGAAGACCAGCCTGCTCAGCAATACCACCGGCATTGTCAGCAACAGGACCGTAAGCGTCAGTAGCCAACGTGATACCTAGCGTGGAAAGCATTCCAACCGCGGTAATAGCCACACCGTATAATCCGGCCAGTTCGTAAGCTACCAGAACAGCAGCTACAACCAGGATTACCGGAATCACTGTGCTCATCAGCCCGGTAGAGAAACCCTTGATTATAAGTGTTCCTGTTCCGGTTTCAGAGGCTTCGGCAACTCTCTGCGTGGGTTTATAAATATCAGCAGTGTAGTATTCAATACTAACACCAATCAGAACACCGGCAACCAAGCCGGCGATGACTGAAAACCAGATATCCCACATGGAAACATCAATAAAATCTGGCGCAGCAACAACAACTTTTTTGAGCTCATCATCGATACCCATCAAATGCATCGCTAAGAGAGAGAAACCGGCAACGAATATAGATGCCGCGTATACACCGCGTCGCAGTGCTGCCAGAAGGGCTTCGATCTTGAGTTGTTCACCAACCCGAACGAAGAACGTCCCGGCGATGGAACAAAGAATGCCGACTGCAGCGATGATGAACGGCAGCATAGCCAGCTTGCCGTCAAAGGCAATACCTGCCCCTATAGCAACTGTCATAGTGGCAATGATAGCGCCTGCGTATGATTCAAACAGGTCGGCTCCCATTCCAGCAATATCACCAACATTATCACCAACATTGTCAGCAATCACACCAGGATTCCTCGGGTCATCCTCAGGAATTCCAGCCTCTACCTTACCGACCAGGTCGGAACCAACGTCAGCGGCTTTGGTGTAGATACCACCACCAACCCTGGCAAACAGGGCTATAGAGGAGGCACCAAAACCAAATCCGACCAAGATACTTGTGATATCGGAAACACCGTCGGTTTTGTGGTCACCCCAGATGACATATATGACGCTGAGACCTATTATGGCTAGAGAAACAACCGCCAGTCCCATTACGGCACCGCTACTGAAAGCAACTCTCAGGCCCTCATTCAGGCTTTTCTGAACACCGGCAACGGTACGGCAATTGGACTTGGTTCCAATCTTCATTCCAATGAATCCGGCAAGTACGGAACAGCATGTACCTATTAGATAGGCAACTGCCACAAGACCTTTGGGCTCAATCAGAACTCCCAGTATTATGGCCACTATCACTACGAACGCAGCAAGTGTCTTGTACTCGCGCACCAGGAAAGCCATAGCACCCTTTTCGATGAGCTCTGAAATCTCTCGAACTTCTTGATTGCCCCTGTCCTTCTTCATCAATTTTGTGACCAGGAAGACAGCGAAAACCAACCCTATGAGTCCCGCTATCAGGGCATAATAGATTAAATCCACTACCAAACCTCCTTAGATGGAATTCCCGCCAGGGACATGCCCCGACGACCATAAAATGGGGGCAACTATAATTGCCCCCACTGAATCCATGCTAGCATCAGAACTGATCGGGTCGCATCGGCAGGCCAGCGTATTGACCAACCGAACAAAAGACCTAGGCCCCATGCGGTATACTAGGCATAAATGCCTAGTATCACAGAGCTACCAATTCATCTTTTTTATACTCAACAATCAAAAAGGCTTGATCTTTTTACAGATCAAGCCCAGCATATATCCAAATTTCAGCGAATGCCGGCCGCCAACTATCCATTTACCTCTTTTCCGTTCTCTCTAATTTCCTTTGCCCCAGATACGCAACAACAGCCCACCCAACACAATCTCAACAACAATTCCTACCAGAATAACTACTACAGATGGCAAGATATGGAACACTATCCCCAGCACTATCCACGCAATTACCAGAGCAATGAGCCCCGCAATGCTCCATTCGAAAGCTCTGTTGACCACAGTAGTTATCGCGTTCCTTCCATATTTTTATTAAACGCTTCCAGCTTTGTCTCCAGTTCTCTTTGCCTCAGCGCTACAGTCAAATCGCCCCTGCTTCTTTCCAGGACACCCCTGACCATATCGGTTGTCCTGCGCAAACCGCCGGTAACCGCATCAGGATAATCAATAGTTACCAGCAAACTGTAGATATCGTCCATCATCTCCAGAATATCTTCGCATTGCTGTACTTCACCACGTCTCATCACATCAAGAATATGCCGTCGCAGTTCCCCCGCTGCTTCTCCCAGTCCATTCAAATAAGCCGAATATCTAACACCAAGCTCGTCCGGACCCGGAATGGATTCACCGGAGACCAGGGCCAGCGTTATACGAGCTTCCGCATATTCCTTCTGAGAATCAAGAACGAATCCCGTGTAACGAAGATCGTCATTTTGGGCAATGGCTTCATCCACCTCATCCAGAATGGCTTTGGCCGCAGCAGCTAAAGAACTCGCCAGTTCATACTCCCCTCGATGCGCTGCCCTTATCGAAGTAGAACACTTGTATATTGCTTCCCGGGATGACTTGATAGCTTTGTCCCGAGCCTCATTCTTGGCAGTAAAGTTGGCCCTGATTATCTCCCCGATTCTCACCAGATCAGTGTTTAACTCTGTCATTTGCCACCCCTTTCGGCAACTTTCGCCGCCATTTTATTGGTTGCTTCCATTATATCTCCGCTATTCAGTACAGCACCTATCACAGCGACGGAATCAGCTCCCGCTTCGATTACCTGACTGATGTTCTCCTCACTAATTCCCCCAATTGCCACAATAGGCACTGAGACCGCATTCTTTATTTCACTGAGTCCGCCCGGGCCAACAACTTCAGCATCGGTCTTGGTGGACGAGAAATACATGGCACCCACCCCTATATAGTCGGCTCCATCTTGCTCAGCCCGGAGAGCTAAATCCACAGTACGGGCTGAACAACCGATGATCTTATCCAAAGCCAGCATCTCGCGCGCTAAGGATACGGGAAGATCATTTTGCCCGACGTGAACTCCATCAGCATCAATAGCCACCGCCACATCCACATGATCGTTTATCAGGAAAGGCACGCCCGCCCCGGCGCAAATCTTCTTTAGTTCATCGGCTACTGCAATCAAATCGCGTTTGTCCCTATGCTTGTCCCGAAGCTGTACAACGCTGGCTCCCCCCTGAATAACCTGCCGAGTTATCTCGATTTCATCTCTTCCCACCAGCGTTTGACTATCAATAATTACATAAAGACCGGCGACCTTTTCTCTTTGTTCGTGACGTGCCAGCCGAAATGTAAGCAATTTTTCGATCTCATAGAGAGTGAACCTGGCATGTTCAAAGTTGCGTTCCGCAACTTCAGCAGGCATTTCGGGTAATTTGGCAAACTCCTCTAAAACACGCAGAGATTCTTGTGCTCGTTTGGCATTGGCTGCAACCAGATCGATAATATGATTCCTGGGAGTTCCGGTGATTCCGCCCCCCTCACGTCCCACATCACCTCCCGAATCCCGTGCGGACAATAATCTGTTCTGGAAGACAGGATCGGTCGCGGTCAATTCATGCCGCATACGCTTCAATTTCTCGGTTGTATGAATATCGTCGAGAACAAAACGGGCGACATCTTCGAGGACACGCAGTCCTTCGCTGAGACGATCGAGATTGGCATCCATGAGACGCAACATTCTAAAGTAGAGCCTATATTTCATTAACGTTTGGCTGAAGGTCTTTGGCAGCGCCTGGCATCTCGCCATCCCGGGCACTATCAATCATGTTGCGAACACTGGACGGAATTTCCATACCCATATTGGCAAATTTCTCTTCCGTCCATCTACCGATATTGCGCGGATCACTATAATAATCCGAGCTATTCGGATTGCTGAAGGCTTCGTGGACATCACTGACAGTTTTGGAAATACCAAAACTGGTTATAAGACGAGTCATTTCCTTGCTGCCGCACGAAGAACAGGCTGCATCAACAGGAGAAGACACAGTCCTCACAAAAACGCTTGTTTTGCTTTCGCAATTCTCGCAGCGATACTCATAGATCGGCATGCAGCTACTCCTCGCCCCCTCCACCGGAACCACCACTATCCGTCAATCCCAGAGATGCCTGCGCATCAGATGCAACGCTTTCATAGGACTCGCCGGATTCGAGCCGTCCCTGGTATTCCTCATACTCTGGAGCAATATCATCGCCCGTGGCATTCATCATCTTGCGATTCCATTCCGCCAAGGCTTTGGGGTCACTCGATTCAAGCCCTCTAACGAGCTGATTATCGCCAAGAATCTCTTCATAGAAATCTTTTCGATAATAAGTTTCACCCTTGCCAATCCGAAACCTGGAGAAAACTCGGGTCAAATCGGCGATTCCACACGCAGGGCATTTGGTAGATGGATCGTCCTCAAATCCCCGCGAAAAAAGCGAGACCTTCCGCTTACAACTTCCGCACCTGTATTCATAAATAGGCATATTTTATCACCTCACTCCACGTTCAAATTTTAACAGATAATGGAGTTTGGAAGCAAATACAAGCCACTTCAGCCCACTGCATTCTCGATCAGTTCGATCCTTGAAACCTTATTATTCCGATCGACCTCTACCGCCACCACATCAATACGCCAGGTTTCGTTTGAAATCTGGTGTTCTTGCAGATAGGACTCAGCCAATTCAATCAGTTTGGCCTGTTTAGCACGTGTTATCGATTCCTCGGGAGTACCGAACTGACGACTGCTTCTAGTGCGGACTTCCACAAATGCCAGCGAATCGCCATCCCGAGCAACAATATCTATCTCGCCAACCGAGCAACGATAGTTCTGTTGAAGTATCTGATATTCGCATTTTTCCAGATACTCCCTGGCCACCTGCTCCCCAAATGCCCCAAGGTGCCTACGATTATCAGGCATTGTTCTTCAGTACCCTGCGTACCGGCGCAAAGCTGGCGCGATGAATAGGGCAACAACCGATCTCTTTCAGTTTGTCCATGTGTTCTTTTGTACCGTAACCAGCGTTTCTGGCAAAACCATATCCGGGATAGTGCCTATCGTATTCTTCCATGAGCCGATCACGAAAGACTTTTGCCACAATCGAAGCAGCTGCAATGGATCGGGATATGTTATCGCCCTTGATAATACTTTTCTGACGAATAGCTATTTCGGGTAATTTCACCGCATCAATGAGAAGCGCGTCAGGAGTATCATCTAGCTGCTCTACCGCAGTTCGCATGGCCAGTTTAGTGGCTCCCACAATGCCCAGCGAATCGATCCTTTCATGGGAAACCACGCCGATACTGAAAGAAACAGCTTCTGCTTGAATACACGAGGAAAGGTATTCTCTTTTTTTAGCACTGAGTTTCTTACTGTCTCGAACCTGCTCAAGCCATGGAATGTTGATCTGAGGAGAAAACATCACGGCAGCAGCCACCACCGGCCCCGCCAAAGGTCCTCGCCCAACCTCATCGATCCCGGCAACAAACTGATACCCGTGTCGCCAGAAACTCTGTTCCTCGACGAAGGTCGGCGAGTGATTCATGCTATCATGATTATACCTTTATCCGGAGCTATGACAACACTGCCGTTTACAGACTCTCAACGTTGCTGTGAAACGAACCACACCGCCCCAAGGTTTTTGCGGGGAACGCGGACTGTTATTACCCCCCTTCACCTCTACAAAGCCGCGTGATACAATAGGCCATCTTTCAGAGACATAGGTAACAACCTAAAACAGGTACGTGCTACAAACCCACCAGATTCACGACATCATTCAGAATACGATCGAGCTTCGTTAGGAAACCTCTGATCAACCCCCTGTATCCCCCAGTCTTGGGGGACTTATATATCTGGGGGACACCCCCAGACCCCCGAAGTCACCACTTATTCAGAGCTTCCCTAATTTCATCTATTGCCAGTCACTCTTTATAAATTTGTAGTGCTGCTGGCCATAAATATTGTTAAAATAGTTACCGGTACCAACGACGAACTTTACACCGTCCAAGTCGGTCAATCAAGAATGATGTTTTCTTGCGGGAGCTATCAATGAAAGATGAAATTAAGACCAAGCAACAACTCATTAAGGAAATGTCTCAATTACGCCAAAAAAATGCTGAGTTGGAATTAGCAGCAGCTAAACAGAAACAAAAAGTAGTCGCGCTCAAAGAAAGTGAAGCAACAAACAGGGCACTACTGGAAGCAATACCGGATGCAATTTTCCGAATGAACAAACACGGTACCTATCTGAGTTTCGTTCCCGCCAAAGGGTTTAAACCAATTGTCCCCCCGGAAGTGTTTTTAGGAAAAAATCAGGCGGAAATAATGCCGACTGAAATAGCTCAACAGTTCAGATATTATCTAGAACAAGCACTCCACACCGGCGAAGTACAAGTCTATGAATATCCTATTACGATTGAGGCAGAGACTCAATACTTTGAGGCTCGACTTGTGGCTCTCCATGAAGATGATATTTTGGGAATAGTCCGCGATATTACCAAACGCAAACAAACAGAGAATTCACTACGCGAAAGCGAGGAGCAATTCAAGGCGCAATACAACGGCTTTCCCCATCCTGTGTATACTTTGGAATATATTGATGACGATTTTGTCGTTTCTAATGCCAATACTGCAGCCATTGAAATGACAGAAGGCAAGATCACCTCCTTTTACGGAAAACGAGCAAGTGACCTATGGCGTGATGATCTTGACCTGATCGATGATATAGAACGATGCTATTTCAAACAAACAACGATCAAACGGGAAAAATTGTATACTTTCAAATCCACAGGGGAAACACAATACCTTTCTATCGTAGCAGCACATGTACCTCCTAAGTACGTTTTAATTTATACGGAAAATATTTCTGAACACAAGTGGGCAGAGGAGGCACTTAGAGAGAGCGAGAAACGCTTTAGAGACATTTCTTTCAGTATGGCTGACTGGATTTGGGAAGTAGATCAAGATGGAGTGTATTCCTATTGCTCGGAAAAAGTCGAGGAAATCCTGGGATATTCACCGGAAGAGTTGCTTGGCAAAACACCTTTCGATTTGATGCCAGAACAGGAAGCTGAACGTGTTTCTGAGATTTTCAAGGAAGTAGTCTCCAAAAGGAAGCAGATTGTTGATCTCGAGAACTGGAATCTGACCAAGGATGGTGAAGATATTTGCCTCCTGACCAACGGCACACCAATATTCGATAACGAAGGTGTGTTTCTGGGATATCGGGGAGTAGATAAAGATATCACGGATCGCAAGAAAACCGAAGATACATTAAGAGAATCCGAGGCAAAGTATGCCGCGGTGGTAGAGACAGCAAGTGACGGCATTGTCATTACTCTAGACAGTATAATTCAATTTGCGAATTCAGGGATGGAGCAGATTACAGGGTACAAAGTGTCAGAGTTGAAGGGTATGAATATCACCAACCTGCTGGCACCAGAGATGAGTGAGGTGGTAATACAAAGAGCTCACCAACGCCTGGCAGGAGAACAGCCACCTCCCATATACGAAGCCTGTGCTATACGAAAAAATGGAGATACTACAGAGATCGAAATATCAGCAACCGTTGTCCAATACGAAGATAAACTGGCCAATAATGGGAATTGTGCGCGATATTTCTCAGCGCAAACGGGCCGAAGAAGCGCTTCAGGAGTCTTATGAGATCATCAACAGAAGCCCTGCCGTGGTCTTCCTCTGGAAGAACGCGGCAGGCTGGCCGGTTGAATATGTGTCAGACAACGTGATGGGTTTATTCGGCCACACCGCAGAGGACTTGATGAGCGGGCGCGTTCCGTATGCAGATTTGGTCTATCCTGATGATTTGAATAGGGTAGATGAGGAAGTTCTAAGCTATAGTGCTGTAACTGAGATAAAAGAGTTTCTCCAGGAATACCGTATCATCACCAAAGATGGTCAGGTTAAATGGATTGATGACCTAACATATATCCGCCGAAACGCGAACGATGAAATAACACATTATCAGGGCATCATCCTTGATATCACTGATCGCAAGCAGGCGGAGCATAATTTGGCACGTGCCCATCAGGAACTCGACGCCATATTCAATGCAGCTGTTCCTTTTTGTGTTATCAATATGTATTACCAGTTTATACGGGTAAATGATACTTTTTGCTCATATTTTCAACTAAGACGAGAGGAGGTAATAAACAGATACTGTTACGACGTATGGCAAGGACCATTCTGTCACACTGCCGACTGTTCCTTGAAACGGATAATGGAAGGTTCTACAAAATATGAACATGAAGCTGATAAGATACTTGCGGATGGCACTCAAATATCATGTCTCGTTACAGCAATTCCCCACCAGGATACCGAGGGCAATATCATTGGGATTATTGAAAACTTGACGGATATCACCGAACACAAGCAAGCGGAAGAAGCATTACAGAAAAGTGAGGAGCTTCTCAAGGCAACCTTCAACGCTACTGCTGATGGAATTCTGGTTGTGGATGAAGCAGGTAACGTTTCCCAAACAAACCGGCAGTTCACTGAGATGTGGCGAATCCCGCCAGACATTATAGCAACAAAGGATGACAACACCCTGATCGCTTATGTAAGCAATCAGCTGGAATATCCGGACACTTTCCAATCCAAGATACATGAGCTATATCAAAGTTCGATAGAGAGTCTGGATGAAATCAAATTCAAAGACGGTCGGGTTTTCGAACGTTTTTCCTGCCCTTTGATCAGGGAGGGGAAAGAGGCCGGACGGGTTTGGGACTTCAGGGATATCACCATGCGCAAGCAAGCGGAGGAAACACTGCAACATGCTGCCTATCAATGGCAAACGACTTTCGATGCCATGAGCGAATCCGTAACGTTGCTCGATTCAAGGCAAAACATTATTCGATGCAACCGAGCGGCATCAGATATATTCGGTAAACCATTTAGCGAAATCGTTGGCCACCATTGCTGTGAGATCATACATGGTGTTCCCGATCATGTTGACTGGTGTCCTATTAAAGAGACGATAGAAACCGGCATGCCTGAATCCTATATTAAGCTGATGGACGATCGCTGGTTTAGTATTTCCGTCGATCCGGTAAGGGATGACAGCGGCAATATTGTAGGAGCCGTTCACATCATGAACGATATCACTGAGATAAAACGGGCCGGGAAGGCTCTACTGGAAAGCGAGGAAAGATATAAACTTCACTTTGAGAATGCATCAGATATAATCTTTTCGATCGGTAACGATCTATCAGTTCTCTATATATCGCCGTCAGCAAGTAAAGTGCTGGGTTACAGTCCTGACGAGATAATCGGGAAAGCACTTCCGGACCTGGGAATAATACCAACTGAGAATCTCGATCAAGTTCTCGCTGATATAAAAACAGGTTTGGCATGTAATCAAACAATTTCATCTACCCACGAGGCAATAACCAAAAATGGTACCAAAAAGTCTATAGAAATAAGCGCTACCCCAACATCCAGTGATGGCGAACCTGTAATGATCGTAATAGGGAGGGATGTCACTGAACGTATAATAGCCGAAGAAGCAACACGTGAGGCTCAACAGTATAAAGAGCTGGACAGGCTCAAAACCAATCTGCTTTCCACCATATCGCATGAACTCCGTACCCCCCTGGCATCAATCAAGGGATTCACTTCCATGCTCATCGATCATGATAGCAAAATGAACCGTAATGAAAAACTTTTACACTTGGCAACTATATACGCATCTACTGACAGGCTAATTGAGATGGTGAACCATTTGCTTGATATGTCGCGGTTGGATGCTGGTCTACTCAAACTGGAACGATACCCTTCCAGTATTTCAGCGATCATTCACCAAACAGTGGCCGAGGCTAAGGTAAGAGTACAAAGCCATCAAATAGTAGCTGAACTGGAAGAGGAATTGCCAAAACTGGATATTGATTCAAAGCGCATTCGACAGGTGATGGATAATATTATAGATAATGCTGTGAAGTATTCTAATAGCGGTACAATGGTATCAGTACAGACAAAGCAGATCGACACAGATCTGTTGATAAGCGTTGCTGATCAGGGAATAGGAATTCCCACTAACAAATTGGAAAGAGTATTTGACCGAATGTACCGTGTGGATCACGAGCTGACGGCAAAAACAGGTGGTATTGGCTTGGGATTAGCCATTTGCAAGGGCATTGTTGAGGCACATGGCGGTAGGATCTGGATAGAAAGTGAGGAAGGGCAGGGAAGCACCTGCTTTATCACTTTGCCAGTCTACACCAAGGAGGAGAGCCATAAAGACGATTCTCATCATAGAGGATGAACCCAGCATAATGAAGTTTAGTTCCATAACCCTGGAATTGGAAGGCTATCAAATCTTTCAAGCCTGCGATGGGGACGAGGGGCTAAAACTAGCCAAAGAGACTCATTTTGATCTGATATTGCTGGACCTGATGCTGCCTGTAATGGACGGGTGGACAGTGTTTGAACAAATGAAAAACGATCCTGAACTTTCGGTTATTCCCATAGTTGTGTTCAGTGCCGCAGTTGAGCAGGCGAATCAAGACAAAGCAGTTGAGATGGGAGCTGCCGATTTCCTTTTAAAACCGCTAACTGCTGGCGAATTACGAGATACGGTTAAAAAACTCCTCCCCAACTGAAAAAGAGTACCTATATGTCAGCCAAGAAAACGCGTATCCTGGTAGTTGATGACGACGTGCGCATGTTACGGGTGATGCGACGCGTACTTGAGTTAGAGGGCTACGATGTGCAGAAGTCTGCTGATGGCCAGTCTGCTCTCAACTTCCTTGACGAAAACACCCCTGACCTTATACTGCTGGATATAATGATGCCCGGTATGGACGGACTCACTGTGTGCAAGCGCATCCGAGAGTTTTCTCCGGTGCCGATAATCATGGTAACTGCAATGGATGATGACGAAGAGAAAGTCCTGGGATTGGATGCTGGCGCCGATGATTATATAGCCAAGCCCTTTTCTTCAAAGGAATTGGCAGCACGGGTAAGAGCAACACTACGTCGTGCCAAACGCTGGGAGGAGCGCAAGAGAGAAACATTCTCACGTGATGGTCTTGAAATAGTTTACACCTCACATAAGGCCACTTTAAACAGCCAAGAGTTGGATCTGACTGCTACGGAATACAGATTGCTATCATATCTGGCAATAAATGCTGGTCGTGTACTCACGCCTGACCAGATACTGGAAAAAGTATGGGGAGATGATTACGTTGGCGAGCATGAAATGCTTCGAGTGAATATCACACGCCTAAGACAGAAACTGGGAGAAGATAGCAAAAACCCCATGTTCATTCTAACAAAGCACGATATGGGGTATACAATAGAAAAGGAGTCCAGTTCTAAATAGGCCTATACTTCCTGCAGACAGATAATGCTTTAAAGCGTCTTTCCAAAAGAAAGACGCTTTTCTTTTTCTCCCCTCGCTTCAATGAACCACCACACCACAAGCAATAGGTCTTTGTATGTCATTCCGGAAAGCCCAAAAAGCTTATCTGGAACCTAGATCCTTGCCTTCGCGAGAATGAAACCAACGCAACAAGCTGCGGGGAATTCAATCCGACATAGAGATTAAGGATGCGATGAATTTAGGCCAAACTTTTATGGTTTTGTAATGTTTGCACCTCTCGTCGTAGCGTTATCGTAACGTGATCCATGTATCCTACTAACACTCTGGATATGTAAACGGTATTTGAGCCAACAAAATCCCCCTATTGACGACGATACCGGTCTATTTAAATCAAGAGCTTCTTTGTAGCCAGAGATCTCTTTTTCAGGGAGGGAGGGGCCGCTTCTTCCCTCCCTCAGAAGAGTCCGCGAACCATGTTCAATAAAAATGAGAGGATTATTTGCAAAAAGCGAACTTGAAACGATAAATGTTGAGGCCAAGCTTATTAGAGATTTGCCATGCCCACCCATTAAAGCAAATTACTTTTTTGAGCAAAAGGATAACGCTATACAATGGCGTCGTTTTTTCATATGAAATGAATCCAACGGAGGCTGTCATCCCCATGCCTATGATTGTAGATAGTAAAACCTACTATAGAACCACCGAGGCTTGTCAAATGGCAAACATAAGCAGAAGTACCCTTTTCCGCTGGCTTAAGGAAGGTGTCATTAGATGCAATGTATCCAGAGACAGGAACTGTTGGCGGCTATTTACGGATGACGATGTACAGAATGTTACAGCCGAGGCTGCAAGGATAGAATTTCTGAAATGAGTGGGGAGGTGTCCGTGTATGCAACGCGAGTAGAATTCTGATCAAGTGATTTGCCCTTTTGAGACTGGAGACAAAAACAATACACCAAAGGCAAGGAGGATACTGTGGTACAAAAACAGAAACCTGTAACGGATACGGACGCGTCAATGGCCAATAAGAAGTGTCAGGAAGAACTCAAAACGGTTCAGCAACAACTGGCCGACTATCAGGGCCAGATCGAGGGCATCAGCGCCTCGCAGGCGGTGATCCAGTTCAATCTAGACGGTACTATCATCACGGCCAACGACAACTTCCTGAACACACTGGGATACTCCCTCGATGAGATCGAAGGTCAGCATCACAGCATGTTCGTGGAGCCAAACTACAAAGCGAGCGCCGAGTACCAGCAGTTCTGGGAGGCGCTCAACCAAGGCCAAGCCCAGGTAGGCGAGTTTAAGCGCATCGGCAAGGGTGGCAAGGAGGTCTGGATTCAAGCCTCGTACACGTCCATCAAAGACCTCAACGGTAAGCCCTTCAAAGTCGTTAAATACGCCACCGACGTCACCGGGCAGAAGCTCAAAAACGCCGACTATCAGGGCCAGATCGATGGTATCAGTACTTCGCAGGCAGTAATCCAGTTCAACCTGGACGGCACGATCATCACGGCAAATGACAATTTCCTGAACACGCTGGGATACTCCCTCGATGAAATCAAAGATCAGCATCATAGCATGTTCGTGGAGCCAAACTACAAAGCGAGCGCTGAGTACCAGCAGTTCTGGGAGGCGCTCAACCAGGGCCAAGCCCAGGTAGGCGAGTTCAAGCGCTTCGGAAAAGGTGGTAAGGAGGTTTGGATTCAAGCTTCGTATACACCTATCAAAGACCTTAACGGTAAACCTTTCAAAGTCGTTAAATACGCCACTGACATCACCAGGCAGAAAACTGAGATCAAGGCGGCTATGGATAATGCCAATGAGAAGGTGAGTTATCTCAACGATATACCCACCCCGGTGATGACCATCGATAGAGACTTCACCATTAACTACATGAACCCAGCGGGTGCCGGCGTGGCCGGGCTGACACCTGAAGACGTCATTGGCACGAAGTGCTATGACCTGTTCAAAACATCTCATTGTCATACGGACCAATGTGCCTGCAACCAGGCAATGACCAAAGACGGCATCTTTACCGAGCAAACGATAGTCGATCCTTCCGGATTGAACATTCCCATTGAGTACTCCGGAGCACCGATCAAGGACACAGAGGGCAACATCACCGGGGCACTGGAATTTGTGGTAAACATCACCGATACCAAAAAAGCCATGGATGATGCCCAGGAAAAGGTTACCTACCTCAACGAGGTTCCCACCCCGGTTTTGGTGGTGGATAGGGACATGACCATCAAGTTCATGAATCCAGCCAGTGCAAACGCTGCGGGCAGAACAGTGGATGAGTGTATTGGGGAAAAATGTTTCAGTTTATTCAATACTCCGCATTGCAACACCGAGGAATGCCGAACAGCCAGAGCCATGCAGCAAGACAGCACGTTCACCAGCGACACGATAGCATCACTACCTTCAGGTGATCTACCCATACGCTACACCGGCGCGCCTATCAAAGACGCCGCTGGCAATATAATTGGCGGGCTTGAATACGTGATCAACATAGCCGAAGAAAACCAGGCCGTAGCCGATGTTGAAACTCTTGTGAAGGCTACACTCGCAGGTCAGCTTGATCAACGTGGAGATACAGAAAAGTACACCATTGTTGGGTTCAAAAACGTAATCAAAGGAATCAATGACACGCTGGATGCAATTGTACAGCCGGTTAGCGAGTCCATCGAGGTGATGACACAGTTATCAAACAATGATCTGAGATCCAGGGTGGTAGGAGACTACAAGGGTGACCTTGCCAACATGAAGAACGCTGTCAATACTGCCATTGACAGTCTGACAGGACTGGTAGGAAAGATCAAAGAAAGTGCGGATGCTCTGGCTGAATCAAGCGACCAGTTGGCTTCAGCAGCTAATCAGGCCGGTGAGGCAACCCAACAGGTAGCCAGCACTAGTCAGGATATGGCCACAGGCGCCGGAGATCAGGCCTCAAGCGCGCAGCAAACAGCTTCGCAAATGCAGCAACTGACAAGTGTTATCGAGCAGGTAGCAACAGGATCGCAACAGCAATCTGAAGGAGTTGCAAAAGCATCTGCTGCTATCAATGAGGTTTCACAGTCTACCGATCAGATGGCAGAGAACGCAGCAGCGGCCGCAGATGGTTCCAGAGCAGCAACTGAAGCTGCCCATAGCGGCGCAGACAAAGCAAAACAGACTGTAGAAGGAATGGAAAAGATAACGTCCACTGTAGATATTGCGGCCTCCAAGGTAACCGACCTTGGCCAACAGTCCGACGAGATCGGTAAGATCGTGGCAGTGATCGATGATATTGCTGCTCAGACAAACCTCCTGGCTCTGAATGCAGCCATTGAGGCGGCTCTAGCAGGGGAGCATGGCAGAGGATTTGCTGTAGTTTCCGATGAAGTGAGGAAACTTGCCGAAAGAACAGCCTCAGCCACCAAGGAGATTGCCGACTTAATCGGGAATATTCAAAAGGGTGTTTCCGAAGCAGTTAAGGCTATGGAAGAGGGTGCCCGTGAAGTCCAGACCGGTTATCAGCTTGCTACTGAAGCTGGCGAATCCCTTGAAGGTATTCTGAAGGCATCGAATGACGTCAGCCAGCAAATTGAGCAAATATCGGCAGGATCTCAGCAGGTAAGCGCTTCCGCCAACGAGTTGGTGACAGTTATTGAGAATGTTGGCAGTATCACCGAGCAAAACTCTGCTGCGTCTCAGCAAATGGCTTCCACTAGTGAAGAAGTGAGTAATTCCGTCGAGAATATTGCCGGTATAGCCGAAGAGAACAGCGCGGCAACCGAGGAAGTGTCTGCCTCCGCTGAGGAGATGGGCGCTCAAGTACAAGAAATTGTCGCCTCTTCTCAATCACTTAGAGAAATGTCCGCTGAGTTACAGGAAGCTGTAGCTGTATTTAAACTTAACTGATAGTAAGCAGCCAAATATCCTGAACAATGCTTTGGGGTACCAATTGATGATTAAAAAAGATATTGGTTAAAAAGCGCTGGGAATGCAATCTATATACTGCATACTGCCTTTCGGGTGTACTCCCTACCGATCACCGTTTGGTTTTAGTGTGACGTCCCCGCCCCCCAACAAACATGGGAGGCGGGGACATGGAAAAGCAATTAACCATGGGCAAGAAGCCTGTGAGCCATTGGATTATAAACCTATCAACAAGGAAAGGGGCCGAGATGAGTGAAATCATAAATACCGTTACAGACGGATTGGAACAGCTGGTAATATTCACACTGGCTGGCGAATCTTATGGTGTCAGTATCGGCACGGTTAGCGGCATAGAACGGATTCAAGAAGTAACAAAAGGGCCAAGAACTGCTGACTACGTAGAAGGCGTAATCAACCTTAGAGGAAGGATTATCCCAGTAGTGGACCTCCGAAAAGTATTTTACCTGCCTTTGAGTGATGAAACTAAAGATACCCGAATTGTGGTAATGGATATCGGTGGAAAGCCCATTGGCTGCCTGGTTGATGAAGTTACAGAAGTGTTACGCATACCCGCCGATTCTGTAGAACCACCGTCATCAGTGATCACCTCCAGCGATTCTCACTATCTTCTGGGCATCGCCAAACTGGAAGACCGGATGATTATCTTGCTCGACCTGGACAAGTTGTTCTCTTCCGAAGGCACTTCAGTAGCACTGGCAGAGATGAAAATACCTTCAGTTGAGGAAATTTCATCTGAAATGGAAGCTACTGCCGCCTGAAATCCCTGAATGCAACATGCAAACCGTAATGGCATTCCTTGAAAAAACAGGGGGGCCATGCCATTACGAGCGGCATTAAATCCTTTTCACAAGCAGTGATATACCTGTCAACCGATATCGCAGAACATGAGATACCACCTCAATGTTTTTCCATGACCTTTGACAATGCCCGCAAGTACGTCAAGGCCGATTACCTTCATAAAGACTTTACCCACAAAATTAAGAATCTTTATCACTATTCTCCCGTGACCAAATCCCCCGTTGATCCCTCCCTTTCACACCAAAACTGCGTTACCTTGCTCCAAATCTCCGGGATTTGCTATACTAACACTCGTTTCAAGGGAAATTTCCATATGAAGTACGAGACTGTCATAGGTTTGGAAGTTCATTCTCAACTGCTTACTAAGAGTAAGATGTTCTGCCGTTGCAGCGCGGATTACGTCAATTCTCCGCCAAATAGTCACGTTTGCCCAGTCTGTTTGGGCATGCCCGGCGTTCTGCCAACCATCAACGAAAAGGCAGTAGAATATACCCTAATGACAGGCTTAGCGCTCAATTGCACCATACCCAATTTCACCAAGTTCGACCGCAAAAACTATCCCTACCCCGACCTCATGAAAGGCTATCAAATCTCCCAATACGACCTACCGTTTTGTATCAATGGCTGGGTTGAGATTGAAATAAAAGGTACTACGAAAAAATGTGAAATCACGCGCGTCCATCTTGAAGAGGACGTAGCCAAACTCCTGCACCGTACCGATCCTTCCGGAGAAACTCACAGCCTGATGGATGCCAATCGAGCCGGAATGCCGCTCATGGAAATCGTCGGTGAACCCGATATGAGTTCGGCGGAAGAAGCTCGTCTTTATTTGATGAAATTGCACAGCATTTTGCGTTTTTTGGGAGTTTCCAGCGGCAACATGGAGGAAGGGAGTTTCCGTTGCGATGCCAACATCAGCCAGCGTTCAATAGAAGATGGCACGGCTTTCCCCAAGGTTGAAGTCAAGAATATGAACAGCTTCAAGGCAGTTTTCTCTGCCCTGCAATTCGAGGAAGATCGACAGAGAAAAGTGATCGAAGAAGGCGGCCAGTTAGTTCAAGAGACACGAGGCTGGATCGATGATGAAGGAATCACGGTATCACAGAGGAGCAAGGAATTCGCCCACGATTATCGCTACTTCCCCGAACCCGATTTACCCCCGTTGACTGTCAGTTCAGAATGGATCGATGCCATAAAAGATAAGGTCCCGGAGCTGGCTGATGCCAAAAAGGCCCGCTTTATGGTAGAGTATAGTCTATCGGATTATGATGCAGATATTCTCACTGGTTCCAGGGAATTTGCTGATTACTTCGAGTCCTGTGTAAAACTTGCTACAGTTGAGCAGCTTTCCAAAGGACGAGCCAAAATCGTTGCCAATTGGATGCTGGGGGAGTTGCTGCGATTGCTCAATGAAGCAGGGGTAGAAATTTCCGAGTCCAGGATTAAGCCGGAACAATTAGTTGAGATGCTCGATATAATAGATCAGGGCACTCTGAGCACCAAGCTTGCCAAACAGGTCTTCGAGGAGATGTTCAATGCCGGCAAGCAACCAGCCCAGATCGTTAAAGAAAAAGGGCTTACCCAGATCAGTGGAACTGATGAGATCGAACCGATTGTGGAAAAGGTAATAAACGATAATCCCAAGGCTGTAGACGAGTTTAGAGAAGGAAAAGAGAAGGCATTACAATTCCTGGTAGGCCAGGTTATGAAGATCACCAAAGGTCGGGCCAAGCCTGATCTTGTGAATAAACTACTTAAGGAAAAATTACAATGAATTCATCCATTCACGTTGCTTCAATCATAATTTCCATCGCGCTGATTGCTGTAGTCTTGATTCAGGCGAAAGGCGCGGGCGGATTAGGCGGTATATTCGGCGGATCACAGAGTTCCGGGGGGTACCGAACCCGGCGAGGAGTGGAACAGACTCTGTTCAGATTAACTATCATCCTGGCAGTGATTTTTGTGGTCATTTCAGCGCTCAGTGTAAAGCTGGACTAGATAGCAAACTTCGCTCACATCCCCGAGAAAGGGTAACATCCCGCAATGACCACAGGCAACAGGATCATTACCCTAATCACTGACTTTGGCACAAGCGATGGCTACGCAGGTGCCATGAAAGGGGTGATCCTGAGCATCAATCCCAACGCCACGATTGTTGATATTTCCCACGATATCGAACCACAAAACATCCTTCAGGCCGCGCACGTTCTAGACAAAACACACCCGTATTTCCCCGAAAACACCATTCACATAGTGGTAGTAGACCCGGGCGTGGGTACTGATAGAAGGGCAGTGATACTAAAAACTAGCCAGCATATTTTTATTGCTCCTGACAATGGCGTTCTAAGCTACGTGGTAAAAGACAAGGTACAAGCTGTCACTATTACAAATCCCCGTTTTTGGCGTGATCGAGTGAGCAACACCTTTCACGGACGCGATATCTTCGCGCCTGTGGCGGCTCATCTTTCTTTGGACATCCCCTTACATGAATTCGGAGAGCAAACAACTTCACTGGTTTCTTTCCCTATCTCTCGGCCGGAGATTGAACCGGGCGGTGCTATTATCGGTCAAGTGATTCATATCGATCGCTTTGGTAATCTGATTACCAATATAAAACGCGAGGACCTCCCAGAAACGAATCTGAATATCGAAATAAAAGGGCATTTGATTCAAGGACTAAGCCCATCGTACGCTGCAGGTAACGAACTCCTGGCTATCATCGGGAGTGATGAGCATCTTGAGATAGGGGTTAAAAACGGCAATGCCGCCACTTCTCTAGGGGTTAATTTCGGGGACAGAATATACGTTCGAACGTGACACTCTACAGATACGCATTAACTTGATATTCGAAGCTATAGCTGTTATTCTGTTGGCACGGAAAGTACGCTATAATAGGCCATGGCAAATATCGAAGTTTGGAGGATCAAATGTCCACTGCGAAAATATGGATTGCAGAAACCAGACCGCAATTCTTAATACTTACCCCCATATGCGTTTTCGTCGGAATTGCGGCGTCCCTTTACGATGGGATTTCCTTCCATGGACTATACTTTGCGCTCGCATTGATCGGGGCCATATGCGCGCATATAACGGTCAATGTTCTCAACGACTATTTCGACTATAAAACCGGAGTAGACCTCAAGACTACCAGAACCCCTTTCAGTGGCGGCAGTGGAATCCTGCCTTCGGCCGCGATGAAACCAAACGAGGTAATGTTACTGGGTATGGTAAGTTTGGCAATAGTCATCGGCATTGGTACATATTTTATAACCGTCTACGGAGTGGATATACTGCCTATTGGCATCGCGGGTGTAATTTGCGCTTCACTCTATACACCACTAATCATGAGATTGCCGGGTGCGAGCGAGATAGCTGCAGGAGCAGGATTCGCCTTTATCACCTTGGGAACATATTTCACTCAAGATGGTACATATAGCAGCGCCTCTGCCGTAGTATCAACAGTCACGTTCTTGCTGGTTGCCAATTTGCTTCTCATCAATGAAATTCCGGATACAGAAGCTGATAGGCTCGGTAAAAGAAAGCACATCCCAATAGTGCTCGGAACGCAGGCCGCGGCCAGGATTTATGCACTGATTAACATCCTCGCGTACATCACCATTATAGCCGGCGTCATCTCGCAGGCTATCCCTGCCCTGGCACTGCTCGGGTTACTCACTATACCTCTTGCCATCAAAGCCATGAAGGGGGCTGTTAAAAACCATAACGACATCGAGAATCTGGTTCCTTCTCTGGGTGCAAACATTCTGGTTGTGCTCGTGACTCCGCTCTTGATGTCTATCGGTATCACTATTTGGGCTTACATTGATTAACCCAGTATAATATAAGGAGTTGTAATAATGGGACAAGTCGGGATGCTTGTAGTCCTGGTACTGATGTTTGGGGCCTTCTATTTTCTGATGATTCGCCCTCAACGCAAACGACAATCCGAACATCAAAGGCTTGTCGAAGAACTTCAAAAAGGTGATAAAGTAATCACCATCGGGGGAATGTTCGGGGAAATTGACTCCGTAGGCGAACAAGACTTCGTCTTGAAGATTGAGGACGGCAGCAAGGTGAAGTTTCTTAAAAATAGTATAATGGGTAAACAGCAAATTGAGTTGTCGGATAACTGAACTTTGGTGGGTGGGGGTATTTGAGAGCTGAATAATACTTCAATCCCCGATTAAATACATGCTGTAGCCCTATCCGGAGTGAACCTTGATACCATTCTGATAGAGAGCTCTCCAAAAATGAAATTGATCCTTTCTCCGGGCAGGAGACGCCGCGTAGCCATTAAAACCAAAGAGTCGATACTCTTTATCAGGGAAGTAGTAAACGAGTTTCTGACGGATAACTGCCCGCACCTGGCAGCATCTATCTCCTATTACGTGCTGCTTACCATCTTTCCCCTAAGCTTGGCCGCCGTCACAATTGTGGGTGCTATTACACATGACACGGATTCCCAAGATAACGTAGTCGAGGCTATCAGCGGTTTTCTGCCAGTCTCAAAGACAATCATTTCTGACATCATCAACGAGGTCGACGATGAATGGGTGGCCGCAAGTGCAATTGCGACGCTTGGACTACTGTGGGGTGGCATGGCTGTTTTCAGTGCGCTCCGAAAGGCCCTGAATGCTGCCTGGGGAATACGAACGCCGCGCTCCTTTTTCATGGAGAGATTCCTGGAACTGGGTATGATGTTGGGAGTGGGGTTGTTGCTACTGACATCTTTTGCCACAAACGCTGCTGTTAAAGGTATCGAGGCAGCCAGCGATACTGCTGTGGGCGGATTCTTTGGCGGAGATGTCTTCTGGCAAGCAGTCCGGCTTCTTTTCACTACCGGTCTGGCATTTGTAACCTTTATTTTGTTGTATAAATTCATTCCCAATGCACGGATACGATTGGGCGATATCTGGGGAGGAGCGCTGATTGCCGCGATTGGTTTTGGGGCAGCCCAGCAGGTGTTTATTTCGTTCGTCACCCCACAAAAACCTTACACTGTGATCTATGGCTCACTCGGTACCATAATAGCGCTGATGGTCTGGGTTTACGTTTCAGCTATTATCCTGCTGTTTTGTGCCAAGCTCACCGCAATACATTCGAGACGCAGAGTCTCCGCACCCACCACCAGAACCTGGAGAGGCAGACGCAAGATTAGCAATCGCATAGAGAGTCATAATAACATACGACGATCCGGGCCTTCCAGCTCCATAAGGACAAGCTCAATCAACAGACACAATCCTGACGACAATTAAACGATACATTTTAGAGGTGAACCGAATATGATCAAAAAAACTATATTGGTACTTCTCACATTGTGTCTGGTTATCTGCACAGCAGCATGTTCAGACTCCGATGAAGATACCACCAGCTCTCCGAGCAACGGAGTCGTCGTAAACGAAAGTTTGACTCCCAGCAAATCAACACCCACCAGTTCTCCAATTGAGACCATGCCCATTTCATCACCTGCCTCGTCATCAGCAGCAATATCGGCTATAGATCTCTCCACCGCGATAGCCGATATTGTGGAGAAGGTCCAACCGGCAGTGGTCTTCATCTCTGCTGAAGTTGAAACTGAGAGTTTCTTTTTCAATTCAAGCTCCACTCAAACCACGTCCGGATCTGGGGTAATCATCCGATCCGATGGATACATACTAACCAATAACCACGTTGTCGAGGGCGCCGTTACATTGGAGGTAACTTTGCCCGGTTTTGCAGATATCTACGAAGCGGAGATTATTGGAACCGATCCTCTGACTGACCTGGCCGTGATTAAAATCGACGGGGATGATTTCCCCACTGTCCAGTTCGGCAATGCTTCAGCCCTGAGGCCTGGGAATCTGGTGATCGCTTTAGGATATCCACTGGCTCTCGAGCATGGGACGACCATTACACTTGGCGTAGTTAGCAACACGGAGCGATCATTCACTTTAGACGAGGCAACATTCTACGATGTCATTCAAACGGACGCAGCCATCAATCCGGGAAACAGCGGCGGGCCACTCATCGATCTCAACGGGAATATTGTGGGAATCAATTCCGTTTTAGCGGGCATGGCACAGAGCATCGGATTCGCCGTCAGTTCTAACACTGCGGAGCCAGTATACGAGGCCCTCATCGGTGATGGGCATCGGGTGATACGCCCATGGCTCGGAGTCCATTTGCAAGACGTGACTCCAGCTTTGGCAGCTGATGCGGATCTGCCCAGACAATCCGGAGTTGCAATTGCACGCGTAGAGGAGGGCAGCCCCGCAGATCAGGTCGGGTTACAGGTCCGTGATGTCATAACAGAGTTCGAAGGTATGGAAGTTACCGAAGCTACCCAATTGATAAAAGAACTGTGGCAGTACAAGGTTGGTGATCAGGTGAACATCACCTACTGGCATGGCGATAAAGAAAAGGAAGTAGAGATAATACTTTCCGTGGAAAGACCGGAATAGGCTCGATTGGAGATCGCAACCGATTCGAAAAAGCATCCCGCAAATTGGTCATTTGCGGGATGCTTTTTTTATTTTCTATTATCAGTCTTTTCCTGCCATATGCCGGGCAGCAATATATCCAAAAATCAGGCTCTTTGATTGGCATGCCCCGCTGGTGTACATGAATCCGTGCGTCAGGAAAGCCGCCGTATTACTGGTTCCATATAATCCCGGGATAACCTCTCCTTGAGCGTTGATCACTTGAGCGTTGGTATTGGTCACCAGCCCTCCCAGAGTACCGACGGAGCCCAGTTGAAGCTCTATCCCCCAGAACGGTGCCTTCTCCAACGGACCAAGTACGGGATGAGGTGAGAAATCAGCATTGCGCCGGCTACCCCAGTAGTGGTTATAGGTGCTTTCGCCTCGATGATAATCGGGATCTTTTTCATCAACAGCGTACTGATTGAACCGGTCAACTGTCCCCACCAAAGCATCTCCCGGAATACCCAGCTTTTCAGCCAGTTCCTGCAGTGTATCTCCTGTGACCAGCCAATCGGTATTAGCCACCATTGTGGCCAGAATACTCATACCGGAATTGTCCATCTCCGCATTATCGGTTATCCAATAAAGTGGCGCGTTGGCCAACTCTGAGGTATTTTTATCATATTCGAGAAAGGCCCTGCCGATATCGGGGTAGAAGGATTCGTTGCAGCAGCGTTTTCCATGTTTGTTCACAATGATATTCCCTGGGTACCCATATGCCAGCGGCCGGAAGAAGGTTTTACCCTGTACCACCTCTCCTTTCACATGATACATGGGCTGATATATGGCATGATCCATTAGCGCGATCGCAGCGCCGACTTCCATTCCCATGATATGTCCATCGCCTTCAAGTGAGTTTGGTGACATACCGCGAAGATTGGTCACATTCATGTGTTTGCGGGCCAGTTCGGGATTCCATTCAAATCCACCCGATGCCAACAACACTCCTTTGCTGGCTTTGACGAAGAAGTCCTTGCCATCCTTTTCGGTTCTGAGGCCAACGACCCTTCCGTTCTCTACTATCAACTGCCGACCCCGGACATTGGTAATTACTTCGATGCCCCGTTCCGCACAACCCATCACCAACCCACCGATCAAACCTCTTCCTTCAGCCCACTTGTCCCGCATTCCAGCGAAAAACGGAACTGGATCGGCGCGAACCTTTGAAACCAAAGGGTATTTCTTTTCGGCCTCTGTCAGTATGGGAATCATTATCTCGGGATCGGGATAGATTTGCCGGCCTTTCTTCTTGCCTCCAGGTAGATCTGCATAGTAATCAGGACTGGCCTCAAAGGTCAACTTAAGAGGAGTATGTTCCTCCATATAACGCACCGCTTCCGGGCCCACATCCAGAAATACATTCATGAGATCTTCGTCATGTCGGCCCATGCTGGTGGTGCGGATGTGAAGCAGAGCATCTTCTTTTGAATCCTCAAGCCCTGCCGCAGCTATATGATCGTTAAAGGGCACCCAAAGCACCCCTCCAGAGAGGGCGGTGCCACCGCCAAGATAATCGGATTTCTCCAATAATACCGTTTTAAGTCCCAAGTCATGGCCCATTATGACGGCAGTCAGTCCTCCGGAGCTCGCGCCCATTACTGCCAGATCAACTTCCATATCCCATTTTTCCGGGACATTGTTTTGCAGAATCATCGATTCACCCCCCTGTTGAGTACTTGGAACAGCTCCCACAGCCTCTGTATTACGAGAGCACCTAATTTGGGAATAATTAGTATGAGCGCCGACTTTGAGCTATTTTATCACTTGAAAACGATAATGACAATATATATGCCATATGATTCATCTATTTCAATATTATTACCTAATATGCTCTATTTTAAGCACATTTTCAACCAATATACCGATGATTGATTGCCGTCATAACGGGGGGGTATGTTCGCTTTTGTTTAGACACTAACACTACGTCATTCTTCCCAAATCCAAATGGACAAATTCAATTCCGCCATCTATCTCAAACATCCTTCCCGTCACCCAGCTTGAAGCTTCAGAAGCCAAATAAACGCATGCCAAAGCAATGTCTTCGGGAACGCCCATCCGTTTCATGGGTGTTCCATCGATGATCTGCTGTAACATAGGCCCGAGGTGAGGAGTGGCGCCTTCGGTCGAAACACCACCTACAAGGATACCGTTTACCCGAATGTAGGGAGACAATTCCCATGCGAGGGTTTTGGTGAACGAATTCACTCCGGCCTTAGCCGCTCCGTAAGCGATCCGTCCAATGCATGGCTGGATAGAGTCCCGGGTCGAAATGTTGATAATAGAACCTGATTTCTGTTCCAGCATTATTTTGGCTGCCGACTGGCTGCACATGAAGGTACTCGTCAGATTCAGCGCCAGCACATCTTCAAAATCTCGCCGGCTCATTCGTATCATGGGACCAAAAGTTGTCCCCCCGACGTTGTTCACCAGAATATCGATCCGGCCAAACTCGCGCAAAGTCTGATCGATCAGTGTTAGCACCTGTCCTTCATCGGTGACATCACAACGTATAGCGAGCGATCGGCGACCTTGCGCCTGGACTTCTTTCGCAGCAGCCTCTACATCACTGACAGTCAAATCACAACAAACCACATCTGCGCCCGCCTCGGCGAATGCCAAAGCGATTCCCTTACCAATCCCCCTCCCCGAACCGGTAATAATAGCCACTTTGCCTTCCAACGAGAACTTATCCAATCCCATCTCAAACGTTCCTCATTGCGAAAGAAGCCCTCTCTTTCCCAAATCATCCGCGACCTCTTTCAACTCGAGTTTTTCAAGGCTCTCTCTGGTTTGAAGCCCGGTACGTTCATCCCAGCCTCTGATTCGATAGTATTCGTCCTTCATCTGCTCAAATTCCTGCCGCTCCACCTGCGAGCCGATCCGAGACATTATCTCACCACCCTTACCGGGCACCAGACAATCAGGATCCATCACCCCAAATTTAAGCGGGGTTTCATGCCATTCATCCGGGAGCTTGTCATCTTGTCTGGCATTGTGACCTTCTCGTAACAGAATGGCACGCTGCAAATTAAAAATCCTGGCGCCTATTTCATAAAGCGTCTCTTCACTGATTTCATTTCCGATGACAGCAGAGAGTATTTTGCTTTCCAGCGAGGGATCACCAACGTGATCTTCTGTATGTTTGATGGTCAATATCGGATATACCCAATCGCACACAATGAGCGATTCTTTGGCATACTGCCGATCCTGGATCAGTTTCGCCGCTAGCGCTTTGCCTTCAATAGTGGAAAAGTCGGCTGCGGCTTCGCCTCCCCAGAACCTTCGGGCGATGCCACGGACCACCTCGGTGGAAACATAAGCATCCTCACCCTTTTTGGCCCAGTTGACCCACTGAGCCACTGTCAGCCCTACCTCGTGGAGCTGCTGGATAGGTTCCCTCGGTTCCATGGCCCAAAGCAGAGCAGTGGTGATGTACAATCTTGGATCGTAGGGATCGGTATGGCGGATAAACTTCGGCGCTTCGCCCCCGACCTCTTTCACTGCACGATCCAACCCCTGAGCCAGCACATCTCCGAATCCTTCGCGCAACGCAATCATTTTCACCAATGTCTTGATAAACTCCAGGCTGCCGATCTTCGAAAAAGGAATACCGCTACTCTCCTCCGTTATCAGCCCAGCTTTATAGCACCGGTTGAGCCAGCCAAGCATCGCCTCCAGTGCCCAGCTATCAAGCCCGTAATCATCGCAGATTCGATTGGCATGGAATGGAACCTCGTTCTGCTCCCCGTAATATCGCCATGACCACTGCAAATAGAACATCGCGGATTGGCACATGGACTTGCCGCTCTGTCCATCTTCAGCGGTATGTTTCACTCGAATGCAGTCGGCGGCGCAGCCATAGCAAGGATCCTTTTTTGTACTGGGACCGGAGGCTACAAAATCAGTTCCCCAAGCCCTGAATGAGCCGGTTTGCAAACTGCGAAAGTAATCAGTAAGTTCCCGGAGTTTCTCCGGCTGGGCAACGTTCACACCTTTTTTGATGCCTTTGACCACGATGGCCTTGAGTTTTTTCGATCCCATAACCGCACCCAACCCGGATGATCCGCTGGCATCATTATCGGCTAGCAGATTTGCAGTGACGACTTCATTCTCCCCGGCAGGCCCGATGGTTACCACCCGAACCGATTTGCCCAGTTCCTCTTTGAGAGTTTCTCGGGTTTCGACCGCGCCCTTGCCCCACAAGATAGATGCATCCTTTATTTCAACGGTACTTTCGTGAATGAAGAGATAAACAGGTTTGTCCGATTTGCCATGAACCACGATGCCATCGTAACCGGCGAATTTGAGTTCCGCACCCCACTGCCCACCCAGGTTGGAGTAGCTGAATTGTTCGGGTATGGTCTGAGGAGATTTACCATATACGCCCCACCTCGATCCCCCCAAAACCGGAACTCCAGCCAGCGGTCCCAGGGCAAAGATCAGCCTGCTCTGCTCGTCAAATGGCCCAACCTCCGGAGGCATTTCGTCCCAGTAAATCTTGGCGGCCAGCCCCCGGCCTCCGAGAAACCTTTCACAATAGTCGAGAGAGGAGACCTCGGTTACGCTTCCCAAAGAAAGGTTCACTCGCAGTATTTTACCCGCATATCCGTATTGCTGAGACATTCCAATCCTCCGTTTTAATCGTCAGTATAGTAATGAGTTGATCGGGATTGAATATTACCCGAATGATGTGTTAGTATACTAATTAGTATACTAACATCGCAATGTTGTGCGACAAGTCTAACATGCCCGGTATTGCCTGTCAATACTGTGGCTCGCCTCACAACAAAAGCAATCGGTTAGCTATGATCAAACACTTTGGAGGTTTGAGATGCCTACTGAACCTCAACCGCAAGCAGTCATAACTGCCGAGGAAGAGTACGAGATTTGGGGACTCTTGATCCAGGTTCGTGATGTAATGATCAAGTTGCGAGATAGAGAAGTCAAACCTTTCGGCATCACTTCCATGCAAGGTGGTGTCCTCTGGGTTCTACATGAGTTTAGAAAGAGCGGGGATATCGCTACGCCAGCCGAGATATCGCGACGACTATTCCGTCAGCCTCCTACGATTTCCGCTCTGTTGGATCGAATGCAAAAGCAGGGACTGATAACATGCGTCAACGATCCAGACAAAAAAAGACAATTACTGGTGGAGATGACGCCTAAAGGCAAAGAAGCGCTAAGCGCTTTCTTGAGGAAAAGGGAAGCAATCCCAAGGGTCATAGGATGCATCTCTTCCCAGGAACGAGAGCAACTTCGAAGCAGCCTGGCCAGTATGCGACAAAAAGCACATGAGGAGTTGATGACGTTGCCACCCTTCCCACAAACATCCTCCAAGTTCTAAACCCGGGGTGTACTGCCTAATGCTGATGCTTCCAGGCATAAGTCCATGCTAAAATGGGGCTGTCGTTCGCACTGAACGGAAAAGGAATGATGCATGATATCCGATGAATCAACAACAATAATCGATCTCAAGAACACGGTACGCGCATTCATCGATGAGAGAGATTGGAGCAAATATCACAATCCCAAGGATATTGCTATTTCGATAGCCATCGAAGCTGCGGAGTTGATGGAACACTTCCAGTGGACCGATGAAACCGAGGTCGAAAAAATAGGCAAAGACCCAGTGAAAATGGCTGAAATTGAGCAGGAACTCGCGGATGTTGTAATTTACTGCTTTAGCTTTGCTAGTGCTGTAGATATAGATATAGCGCGGGCCGTGATCAACAAAATCGAGAAGAACAAAGCCAAGTACCCCGCCGAACAAGTGAGGGGCAACTATAAAAAATACACCGAGTTGCGCAGAAATGAAGATCACAAATGAATGCTATGACTGCCTGAGCAGATTGGTTCACCAGGCTGCCGATCTGGCCACCAAAGACCCCGAGTTAAAAGTGAAAGCGATTGAACAGGGGCAAAACTTGCTCAATTGTGAATTCTCTCTGGATAAGACTTCCATCGCCGTCGCCACGCCGCTGCACAGGGCGATAAGAGACGTAACCGGAAACGCGGATCCTTACTTGCAGATGAAAGAAACTGAAGTGGCAATGGCCAGAGATCTCTACCAAGATTTGGTGACCAATTATCAATCCGACCTCAAGAGGGATGTGGTCTTGGCCGTTCGCGGTAACTCGATCGATTTTTTTGTAGATTTTGCCGAGATCAAACAAGACCTCATATCGCCCGTCGAGTTCGCTATCGACGACACCGATAAACTGGAGGCCAAGCTTAAGGACGCCCGCAATATCCTGTATCTGGCGGATAATACCGGAGAGGTATTTTTCGATTTGCACCTAGTGCGAAGACTGGGGGATTTCGGCTCAGTTACCTACGTGGTGAAAGAATCGCCCGTTCAAAACGACGTGTCACTTTCCGATCTGCAGAAGTTTGGGCTTGCCGGGGGGTTACCAAGGGTAATTACCACAGGTACCGACACACCGGGCGTATTAATGGAAATGGCCTCTGACCAGTTCCTGAATGAGTTTACCGCAGCCGATTTTGTCCTGGCCAAAGGGATGGGGTATTGGGAGACTCTCTCAGAACTGCCCGCCAAAGGAAAGGTTTTCCATCTCCTAAAAGCCAAATGTGAACCTGTCGCCAACTCCCTGGGCGTGCCGCTCAACAGCTATATAGCGCTTCTGCGATGATGCAGGGTCGACCGGACGGGTCAGCTCTACTGTTTTGTGAATACAAGCGCATCTTCCTCGCGATCAATAACGATGTTATCGCCTTCTTAGAATTCTCCTTCAAGGATTTTCTTAGATAAGGATTTTTCCACCGAACGCTGAATAGTTCGCCGTAACGGACGAGCCCCAAACAACGGATCGAATCCTTCCTTCGTCAACCACGATTTTGCCTCTGGCGTCAGGGACACGGTGACCTTGCGCTCGTCGAGGCGTTCCTGCATTTCATTGAGCATAAGTTCCACAATCAGGTGCAATTTCTCTTCAATGAGTTCGTCAAAGATCACTATATCATCTATCCGGTTGAGAAACTCCGGCCTGAAAGTCTGTTTTAATGCGGTCTCAACAGCACCCTTTTTGCGTTGGCGATCGGCCTTGGTCTCATCACTCCTTCGGAATCCAATGTAAGAGCGCTGGAACTCAGCGCTCCCAAGGTTGCTGGTCATTATGACTACGGTGTTTTTAAAGTCTACGGTTCTTCAATGGCCATCGGTGAGCCGGTCTGCCTCAGCCGTAGCATTCTGCAACAGTTGCATAATTCGAGGTGTGGCATAAACCTGCGAATTTTCGTAGGCCACTTTTGGACTCTCACTCAACACCTTTTCCACTCGCTGTTTTACCAACGCCGGATCAACGCCAAGCCAACACAGTATTTCGTCAGTGAGGCCTTCTTTTTGGTTTAGCAACTCCATGAGTATGTGTTCAACATCCCACTGGCTGTTGCGGAATTTCCGCACCAATTCCCGCGATGCAGCCAAAACCCCCTGGGCTTGTTTGTAAATCTGTCCGGCTTCATCATGATACGCTTTTCCCGCTCTCCAATATGGCAATCTCAGATTTCATGGTCTCCATCTCGTTTTCCATTTCACCTATTCGTTGAGTCAGCCTAAGTATGATCTCAACTCCCGCCAAGTTAATGCCCAGATCATCAACCAGTGTCTTGATTTGATGCAGTCTGGCAATATCTCTTTCGGAGTAAAGCCGCTGATTTCCCTGAGAACGCGAGGGTTCAATTATTCCTGCCCGTTCATAGTAACGCAATGTCTGCGCATGAACACCCACCATCCGAGCGGCTATGCTTATCACATAACAAGGTTCACCTTCTCTTGGTCTCATAATACTCTCCTATTGGCGGAGTGCCTTTAACTGCTCAAAAAGTGCCTTTTCACTTTCCGTTAATCCGGTCGGTAGGACTACACTGACTTTAGCAAAGAGATCACCTCTCTCGTCTTTTTTATTCAGACGAGGCATGCCCTGTTTGGCAAGACGAAAGGATTTACCATTCTCAGTTTCGGGCGGAATTTTAAGCGCAAGTTTGCCGCCTTTCAATGTCGGTACTTCCACTTCACCGCCAAGCACAGCATCGGTCAGGGAAACTGGTATCTCCACATGAATATTGTCCCCTTTTCTTTCGAACCTCTGATGCGGTTTTACAGAAATCACAAGAAGTATATCTCCGCCAACGTGGCTACTGCCAGCTGCTATACGAACTTTGGAACCATCCTTGACCCCGGGAGGTATTTGAGATTCCAACCGACGTCCACCCAGATCGAGTACGCGTGTCGTACCCGAGAACGCTTCTTCCAGGGTAATCTCTACGGGATGCTCCACCGTCCTTTTCTTTCTAGGTCGCGCTCTGGTGCTACCTCCGCCAAAAAGATTGCCAAAAATGTCGCCCATACCACCGGTATCAAAATCATTAAATTCAAAAGTGGTACCACCCTCCCTGAATCCTCCAAACGGGCCTCGTCCTCCGGCAAATTGGTCAGCATGTTGCCACTGATCACCGAACTGATCATATTTTTTGCGTTTTTCCGGATCGGAGAGGACTTCGTTGGCTTCATTAATCTCTTTGAATTTAGCCTCGGTAGTCTTATCGCCCGGGTTGACATCAGGATGATACTTGCGCGCTAACTTACGATAGGCTTGCTTTATCTCCTTTTCTGAAGCTTCCCGCTTAATCCCTAAGATTTTATAATAGTCTTTTCCTGCCACTTTTAAGTTCCTTTCGAAGCTTATATATTGTAGCAACTTAAAAGTCATATGTCAAAATATTGTTAATTAAATAATAAGATACATGACCAATATGTATCAACTTTATTATAATCACCACGAAAGGTAATTTAATAAAAGGATGCGTGAAATGAATCTAGTTCGATGGGAACCTTTTGCTGACCTGAGGTATATGATGGATAGGGCATTCGAAGATAGCGCCCGGCCGGTTTCTCTGCGGAGGGGTTTCAGTGAGATCCCTTCCGTGCCGCTTGATATGTACCAGACTGCGGACGATGTAGTGGTTAAAGCCACTATTCCGGGGATAAATCCGGAAGATGTGGATATCACTATCACTGGTGACGTGCTCACGATCAAGGGAGAGGATAAAGTCGAAGAAGAGAAAATGGATGCCGATTATTTCTACCGAGAACGCAGGTTTGGATCCTTTACACGCACCATCAACCTGCCAGCCGATCTCCAAACCGATAAAGCCGAGGCGTCATTTGAGAATGGCGTTTTAACTCTATCCATCCCAAAAGCAGAGGAAATCAAGCCCAAACAGATCAAAGTAAAAGCTAAGGATGCTACTAGAGGCCAATAAACAAGTCTGAGTTAGGCACAACCTATTCTACACGAGGAGGCTTGGCAGTTCATGCTCAGCCTCCTCGTTATCTCACTATTAGAGTTTACCGATCAGTTTATCGAACGTAGCTTCGAGGGCTTCCGGGACTACTCTTATATCTGAGAATACCGGCATAAAATTAGTATCCCCATTCCATCGGGGCACAATGTGAGTATGGATATGCTCTTCGATCCCAGCCCCAGCCACTTTGCCCAAATTAATTCCAATATTGAATCCTTCAGGATTCATTTCCTCTCTGAGCATTTCAACGCACCGACTCACCAGCTTGAAATGCTCCTGCAATTCTTCATCATCCAGAGCATCCAGACTGGACACATGCTTGTAAGGGGCCACCATTAGATGACCGGGATTATAAGGATATTTGTTCAACATCACCAGATTCTTCTCTCCTTTTAGTAGGACCAGATTCTCTCTATCCTTATTCTCTTTCGGTTTATAACAGAAAATACAGTCTTCGTCCTTCTCGCTTAATATATACTTTAATCTCCAAGGTGCCCATAAAAATTCCATTTTCTACTCCCTGATTCGCCTGATTAACATGCAAAATCCTCGGATACATTCTAGCACAGATTGTGTACTTGGACTGGCTCGACCGGAGACTTGAAGTTAAATAGCATTTGGGATAGAATTACAGGGGAGTTAATCCCAGTGAATGACCAACCAGGAGAGTCTCATGGAAGATCGCAAACCATCAGCTGTTAGTATCGGCGAACTCGCCGAGTATGTCAAAGGTGAGATACTGAACTGCCCTGAACAGTCGGGAGAGTTGGTAGAAAACCTGATGGTCGGAGCGATGTGTGTTGATCCCGCACCGCTTTACTTCAGTATCAAATCCAACAAAGCGGTAATCACTCGCGGCGATCGAGCCGATATCCAGCTAGGTGCCCTGGATACACCTACCAAATGCCTCATCCTCACCGGCGGTATTAAACCAATCCCTAGCGTGATGCAACGTGCAGAGGAAGTTATGGTGCCTATAATCCTTGTGACCAAGGATACTCCCGCAACACTAGCAGATATCGAAAACGGCCTGAGTCAGATTGTGGCAGAAGCGCCCGTAGTAGCGGATGAGAGTGAGACCATAGAAACCGCAGAGTAATACAGTTATTAATCTTCTTCTAGTTACTTATTTAAGCTAAACTACTCCGCATCTTCGATTCTTCACCCTATTTACCATAACCTTTTTCCGGCCTTGGTATTACAATCCCCGAAGTGTTTTACCCTCAGTTCCCTCATGCCTCTAATAAACCGACTCCCATAACACTTAATGCTTCTCAACGCTTCAAGCAATATCAATCGTATTTGTTCACTTGGTCTATTAGCCAGCCGCTTACTGACATATCGTTGAAACAAATCCTCAAAAATGATTAAACATGCGAACATCATAAACAGGTTATTAGCATTTCGTTACAAGATATCAACAAAATATAAACAAGGAACAACCAAGGTCGCTCCAGTCTTTCTTGGTGAATTTTCGTCATTGTGGAAGGCTTTTAATGGCAGTGCGCAAACCTAAGAAACCTCTGATCAAGTGAGCGGGAAATCCAATCAGAATAAATACCTTCCGCAAAACAATCGTTCAGACTGGTTTTTATGGATTGACTCTCTGAATACCCCCTTTCCAGGGGGATTTCCCTGGTTTTGGGCATACTACGCCCTTGTCATCAACAAGTGTTTGCGAACCAAGTACAAATTGGCTAACGCAAACAGGCTGAACACCTGTGCCGCATTCTTGAGTAAACCCTTGTTGATGACCTTCCTGTATCCCCATAGATGTTTGACCACTAGAAAAGCGTGTTCTCCTTTGGCCCGTGTCCGATTCTGTTGATGATTCCATTCCTTATCTTTTTGCGTCAGTGGATGCCATTTTGTGCCTTTACGATCAACAAGCCACTCGATTCCCTGGGATTCGCACTCCTGGCTCTTTCCGGTATTGGCATAAGCCTTGTCCCCATAAACAGCCCTTTCTTCTCCGTGAAGCAGATCATCCATTACCTGTGAGTCATGTACTCCAATATCGTCACACCGGCAAGGACCTTTGACAATTGTTACAAGGTAGTCTCAACACAAACTGGGTTTAGTCCCTGTACCTCTACGGAATGGTGGTCCATCGACCCCGATTTGCCTTTCCCTGTGGAAGTAATAGATAATATGCCTATCGGGTTAACTCCGCATACCCTTCTTTGGATTAGGATGAACCCAAGCCAATTTTGAATGTTTAGCGATTCCATATAATTCCTCATAAGTCGGCCCTAATCTCTGTGTTCTTAGTCCAA